>Ga0316207_10004888_pt1 | contig 11372 bp, 8 predicted proteins | sample 6weekpyrite_MG_FD_204943 | JGI IMG/M metagenome (GOLD analysis project Ga0316207, IMG submission 204943) | Microbial mat bacterial communities from mineral coupon in-situ incubated in ocean water Damariscotta River, Maine, United States -... | ecosystem: Environmental > Aquatic > Marine >...
GTATATCAATGAATTTTGTTATCGATTTAATCGAAGGTTTTGGGAAGCAGAAATACCAGCACGACTACTTGGTGCCTGCGCTAATCATTTACCCGTAAAATCGTGCTGAGAATTGTTTAGAGGCATGATAAATTATTTTAATGTTTTCTAAATATTCGTTTTAGAGAAGCCTTGGATATTACCCAAGGCTCCAATTATTTATAACATTTTATCTAAGGCTGATATTCGAAGGCACCTAAATCGCAATCAGACCCATCTTAATGTTAGCCTCTCATATTTTGCTAATACGACAGTAGTGATAAAATACAAACTAAATCACGAATCTATAGCCTCAATAAACATTTCAACTGTCACTCTTTCCGAATCACTTTCAGAGTCCAGCAAGTGATAATCAAAATTCTTTATCCAAAGGTTATCCATTAAAATTGTATCAAGGTATTTTTCCACTTCCGTTGAGGATGAGGCGCTAAGATACATTCGACACTTTGTCGAAGCGCACTTAACATCGTTCAATGATACATCGTAATTGTCATCTAAACCATCTTTTAGTTTTTCTTCTGCTGAAAATGCAAAATTAGGGTCAATTTCCTGGGTATCAAATTGTTCGTAAATCGCTTCGTAATGCTGTTGCACATCAAATTTCTTGGTTTTATCTTCCATTTTATTTGGAGAAAATCGAGCCTGAATTGAGTTAGATTGAAAATCAGATAACCTATTCTCCAAACTATTAATGTGTGTTTGCAATTCCGTTGAAAATTCTTCAACCCACTTCATAGTGGTTAAGAATTTTGTTTCAGTAATATAACTTGACAGCTTTTCATCAACTTCATATTCATATTTTTGCAATGAGGGATTATCATATGAATATTCTAGCACTGGCGCATCAGCCACAAGCCGTTGTGAATGAAAATTTTCTGAGACTTTTTGAAGTTCACTAGAAAGGGGTAACCAATCGAATAATATGAACCCTAATACAACTAAAGCTGAACAAGTTATTGATATAAATATTTGTTTAATCATAAGCTGATTACCCCTGTATTTAGACTACCATTCGAGTGTAAGTTTGTGTAAGCGGCTTGTATTATCGTCGCCCTTTGGAATTGCACATGATGCCCAAACTCTACCATTATCATGTGGGGCTGAATGTGCAGCTGTTAGACCCTGCACATAACCACCGCCGCCCGAACCAGCGTAACCTGTCCCAGTAGTTACTCCCGCACTTGCTCCTTCAGCATTCACTGTTCTAATTCTACAATATATGCTTCTATAGTTACTACTAACGTACCCATCAAACCTCAATTTAATAATTGAACCCATTGGAATGACTGATGAATTGTCCAGCGGACAATAAATGTATAGATACCCGCTACTTTTATTCCGAATAAAACCTGAGGATGTGCTTATATCATAAGATGCAGATACATTATTGCTTCTCTCAGGCACACACGATGCACCCGAAGTAATATAAATTCCAGCTACTGCATAATTGGCAACTAACAATGTTGGAATCGCTAATGCCATTGATAACCATTTGTAATATTTCATGTTAACTCCTATGTATTAATATTTTGACCTAAAGTTTTAGTACAACAATCCACACTAAAAATAATCAGTGATGGAATATATAATCTATCGCATCACTTCTACTATCAATAGAATAAAATATTCAATTAATTGTATTTTTAGGTAAATTTGATTTAGCTAGTTGACTTAAAAAGCGAGTGTTGGCAACTAAAATTTGTAGTGGTCTAACTGCACCGGATTACTTTAATAAATAATTATAACCATCATTTATTAAGAGGGAAAAAAGGATTAGAAACGAAAGCACAAACTATATTCTAAAGTATTTAAAGAAGTAGTAGGAGCTCTAGTACAATAACAGGGTCATTCGGTGCCGCAAGCTGAAAAATCTTTGGGGATAGCCATCAAGAGATACGTTAACGGATTCTGTAATAAAAGCTCTGAACATTTTATTGCAAGCGCTGACTTTCTTTTGGACCTAAATCGCTAGGAATATAGTCTAGATCTTTCGTAATCACAACTTTATCAATAGCCACACCAGATTCACGCATCAAAACATGGAGTGTATGAACACCCGTATTATCGACCTCAATAGTTCTTGGGTCCATATTGTTCTGGTTTGACCATTGCCAATGGTTAATTCCAAAATTATTCAAATTTGAGCTACTAAGTAAGACTTCGTTATTTAATCCAATATGGATCGAATCTGAACTGCCACTGGGCGCCCATCCACGAACCCAAATATAATAGGTCCCAGTTTGAGTAAATTCTATTTCGTAACTCATTTTTGGACTTATCGATACAAGATCTTCTTCCCAAGGTAGTCTAAAGTCATCCTCTGGAAACGCTTCCATAGCAATTCCTGAAACGGCAGCTTTAGTCACGTCATCCCAGTAGTGGTTTCTACTACCTTCTGTTTTTTTATTATAGTTTTCTGCTTCAATAGATATCATTCCGTCATTATTTTGCAACCAAACAAAAGGTTGTTCTTCGAAAATAACCTCTGAACTCGCGTTATAATTTTGAGTCACTTCATCCTTTGTTAAGGCACGATCATAGATTGCAACTAATTGCATTTCTCCCTGCCATGGTCTAGCGTCACTAATCTCATTACCCAACGCTAATGGGTAATTCTCGTTCCATTTGGAGATTTTACCCATATAATTTCTTCCAATTTCTTGACCATTAACATAAAGCGTATAGTAACCATCTTTTGCATGGGAATATACTACGTGCGTTTTCTCACCCAGCTTAAGTGTATCTCTTACCGAACCAGAAAACGACGCTCCTGCAATTGTCCCATTGAGGCCGGTGATCTCCCCCCTTACACGTACATACCAATCGTCACTCTGTAGCAACGAAAAATTTCGCCTTCCTCCGTGATCAGACAAAGTTACTATTCTTCCCATCCCATTCTCAGCATTGCTGCTCGGTTCTAACCAAGCTTCAGCTGTAAATCCTCCACTTTGTATAATCGCGTTATTCAAACGCTCACTTGTATTATTAGAGCTAAATGCAATACCATTGGGCGCCTGAATCTGGTTAGTAATATTAAAGAGTAGTCCTGTTTCAGTACGAACTACGTTACCACTAATTTCTAAATCAATTGGCGGCAACAATCCGCTTCTATCTCTAATCACTGACTTTGAACTACCGTCAAAAATATATAACACCGCTAACCCTTCAGATATTCGACCTTCTTTAGAATCTGTATTCGAATTATCGGCCTCAGTTTCAACATCAATCGCGTTGGAAATCAGACTCCCGTCAGGATTCAGAAAATATTTACTTTCTATTCCCTCTCTAACAGAAACAACCGTGTAATATAACTCACTTAAATCCGCGATAAATTGAAGCTCATGTAAATAAGTTTGACCTAGAATATTACTATGTTTACCAACATATTTATCTTTTGATGGAATTTTATCGCTAAACCAATACACCGTGTAGGAATCATTGCTACCACTCCATTGAACAATATTTCTGTTTCCCGATAAAACAACTTTAAGTCTCTTTGGAGGGGGTGGGAGTACATTTATCTGAAGTTCATTAGAAGCTAAGCTTTCAATATCTTCCCAAACGGCTGTGATCCTGAAATATATCAGCTCGGGGTCTAATTGCTCCGTTATCGGATATTTTGTATCGGTTGTTTCAATTATTGTTGTCTTCTCAGAAAGAAAATTCTCATCACTTGATCGATAGACAAAATATTTTTCGGCAGAATCGCTAGATGGCCAAGTGATCAAAAGCTCATTGTTTGAATCTCGCTCTACCTGAATTTTCGGTACGATAGGTGAAGATTTGGAAGGATGACGATTTAAGGAGCTTTCATTTGTTCCACAAGCGATCAGCGATATGATCGAACCTAGCAATATGATGAGGATATATAAAACCAGTCTGTAATTCGTCATCTAATTATTCTTGATCATTGTAAAATACGTAAATACCAATGTTAGTTTCCGCTATTTGTAAAGACGCTTGTAATGACAATAATGTCGGCTACTGAAAACCAAAAACTTTCACTTCTGCGAGACCAGAGGCCTTTGTGACGCCCGAAACGTTTATGACATGAACTCTTAAACTTTTAGACAACTTAGGATGATCTAAATTAATGTCTTTAACTGCTCCGTTATTATTAAGTTCGTCGAAAAACACACTGGTCTGGTCGCTAAAAATTAACTCTCCGTTCAATATTTGATCCTCACCTATCCGGTCGTGCAACTCGAGCCGATTAATTAGAACATTTGAGGTCCAATCGAATTGAATCCATGCACCGCTTAATTCAAAGTCACTGACCCATTCATTAGTTTCACCATTTGGCCATCCATCAACTACACCGTCAATTGCCATAAGAGGTCCAGTATTATCAGAATGTTGACTTGATGCCGTAACAGTAACTATTGATGGTGTTACTAAGTTTTTTGCTTGTGAGGAAAAGACCTTAGTACTTTCACTAGGTCCCAGATCCACGGGAGTAAATGCACTATCGTTTGTCAACAACACCTTATCGACGATAGTACCCGAATCTCGCATCCAGATATTTATCGTATGAACCCCTATGTTACTCACTTCGATAGCTCTTGGAATGTCACCACTACTATTCGACCAATTCCACGTTTTTTTACTAAAACCATTTAAATTAGATGCATCAAAAACAGGGATATCGTCAATACCTACATGCAGTGAGTCGGAACTAGAATCTGGCGCCCACACACGAGCCCAAACATAATAAGTTCCAGCTCGAATAAAATTGACATCATAACTTAACATTGGACTATTAAGCGAAATGTCTTCTTCCCAGTACCAACTAACATTATCTACCGGCAAAGCCTGCATAGCAAAACCTGCTGCATTTGGTTTTAATGCGTCATCCCAATAGTGACCACTGGGACTTGCATTTTTAGAATTAAAATTTTCAGCTTCTATGGATATCAATCCATCATTATTCTGCTGAGAGAAAAAAGTATCATCATTAATCAATTTAGAGCCCGCGTTATAGTTTTGCAAAATTTCTTCTGTGCTGAGTGCGCGATCATAAATAGCAACTAAATGCATTTCACCCTTCCAAGGGCGAAGTTCATGAAATTCATTACCTAATGCCAATTGATAACTACTTTCCCACTCTGTTATCTGCCCATAATATCCTTCATCAACAATGATGCCATTGACAAATAGTGAAAAACTTCCATCTTTTTTATGCGAATAAATTAGATGAGTCTTTTGTCCTACTGTGATTGAATTATCCAGGGCATTTACCTCTGTTTTCTCATCCAACGTTCCATTAGCTGTAGTGTTTTGATTTCGAACTCTAACTCGCCAATTGTCGTCCTGCAGTAAAGAGATGTTTCTATGTTTACTATTGCTCGACAAAGTTACAATACGAGACAATATTCCGGGCGAAATACTTTTAGGTGTTATCCAAGCTTCAATAGTAACTTCATCACTTGCAGCAATAGCTGAGTTTATTCGTTTACTAGTGTCACCTAAGCTTATGGCAATACCATCGTTGGTCTGATCGGTATAATTGAAGAGTAAACCAGTATTTGTATGGACGACGTCCCCACTAATGTCTAGATCTATGGATGGTTTTATTCCACTAATATCTCGCACAATCGCGATTGACGTACCCGAAAAAGAATACAGCACCTGTAAATTTTGGGATGTTCGGAGTAAAGAATTTGATTGTGCATCAGGCTGAGTTTGAGTATCACTACTTTCTTCCATTATTACAGACTTCGATGCAAACCTTCCATACGAAGTCAGTGCGAAACGACTTTCAATCGTATCTTTAACAGATACTACTGTATAATAAAACTGACCGTTTTCCTTTAATGCTGATACTTCATGTAAAAATGAATTACTCCGAATACCAGTGTGCTTACCCAAAGATAAACTGCTTTCTGGGTTTTCACCATCAAACCAATAAACACTAAATAGGTCACCCTCACCTTGCCACTTAATTAGATTTTTTCCATTAGATAACTCTACCTTAATTGAGTTTGGAGGCAAAGGTGGCGACAAACTTTGTATTGTTTTCGATGGATAACTTTCCAAACTAGCATGTAGCGATGACACACGATAATACATCACAGCTTTTGTACTAGTTTCGGGGATTCGATAATAATTGTTGCTCACGTCAGTAAATTCTGTGTTATCTAATTCAAAAGTTGAATCACTAGATTGATAGACACGATAGGCTGTGGCACTAGCATCGTTTAGCCACCCTACATATAGCTGATTTTGGTCATCGCGAGTTAAGGAAATTTCAGGTATGTTAGGAATATTTTCAGATGGATGATTAGTTGATTTTGGAGAACAAGCACCCAAAAATAATAATAGAAAAATATTCAATGTTAATAAAATTTTTTTATTATCCGTTAACATCATAATTTCTGTATTATTTTTCTAGTCTAATCCGAGTACTATGTCTTATTTTTGATACAATTGTAAATCGATTAATCAGGTAAACCAAATATAAAAAGAATGGTTAAATATCACCCAATCCACTTCCTATCTTCCCCTATTTGGCCGCTCTCCTTATTTATCTTCTTTCTTTCAGCCTTACATCCAACGTACAGTGCCAATACAAAACGTGGGATCGTATGGCAAGGTGAATCCGATTCTACAGAAACGATCACCTTTGTTGCGCCATTGAAATATAAAGCATTGGTGATTGTAAATTACGACTATTCTGACAAAGAAAAGACCTGGAAAGATTTAAAAACACCTGCATCGGACGCCAGTTCATTTTCGAAAATACTGAGTGAAAAATACGGGTTTAATGATGTTTATATGCTCACTAATGCCACTCGAAAAGAAACACTTGCGTCATTTAGAGACTTTGCCTTTCGATTAGATGAAAGCGATGGAGTTATAATTTATTATGCTGGCCATGGTTATTTGGATAAAAACTTAGAGCGTGGCTACTGGGTTCCAGTGGATGCCAAGGGTTTAGATTCGTCCACTTTTATTCGAAATTCCACGATTCGAGACGAATTGCTTATACTCTCAAAAACTGCACGGCATGTTGTCCTAATATCAGATTCCTGTTTTAGTGGAAACTTAATTAACCCGTTGTCTGGTCCGACAAATAACATATCTCAATCCAAAGAAAATAAGTCAAAGCTGCATCAAATCCAAATATTATCAGCGGGTGGTGAGGAATATGTTGATGATGTATATCTCGATACCAATCATTCTCCATTTAGTTATTTCCTATTGAATGCGTTAAATGAAATCAATACTAAACTTGTTAACTTTTCTCATATTGCTTTATCCGTTAAGGCTGCTGTTAATCAAATATCTTCTCAAAATCCTCAATATGGCTATTTAAACAATAATACGGCAAACCAAAAGGAAAGCGATTTAATATTAAGTTTATCGCAGGAAAATAAAATTAGTCGACCAATTATTGTCAAACAACCTAATTTGGTTCCGCTTGAATTGAAAGTAGTTGATATTCCACGGCCAATTCGGCCACCCATTCCACGAATTTAATTATCATGCGTACTACCATTCAATTTTGGCTATATCTTTGCCTGTTTAGCTCAAAATCTATTTTTGCAGATACAACACTGCAATTACGAACCGAGGCTGAGCGCTGGGGTACACAACTTAATGCCAATGATTATTCATTGACAAACTCAATTGGAATTGGTCATTACTTTGACAACTATTTTGTCGGATTTAACGGAACTCTTTTGGATGTTACAGTAAATAAAAAAAACTCTGTTAAATTTTACCACCATGATTTTGATATTTCGGTCGGAACGTATCTTGATCATCACTTCGCAGTTTTCACCGGCCTACGATACATAAATTTTGTGGTTGAATATGACAATGAGGATTCGGTTTCTTTTGAAGAGGATACTTACGGTCCTGTGATAGGCGGTCTGGCTTATATAAAGTTACTTAATGGCTTAATTTTCTACTCGTCCATTAATGCTAGTTGGCTACGATCAACCAGCAATCTAGAAAATACAAACTCTGATGTAAACGCAAAAGGTTATTCTTATGCGGCAGAGTTAGGATTTCTTTATCAAATCTCCCATTCTTTCGATTTTAATATTTTCTCAAAATATCAAAGAATTAATTTGCAGTACGAAAATGGAGAATGGCAACCCGATTTCCTAAAATCAGGGTTCAGTATTATTTACCATTTTTAGCAGGCCAACTAGTTATATATAGGAAATCCTCATAAATTTTCTGCCCAGATAACTTTGCAATTGCATTTTGAACTCGTTGAATAGGGTTCTCAATACCTGGCGCCATATTTTCTAATTTATACACTTTTTTCTCAGCGTCCCATGCGGTTTTTGGTATTACCTTTTCTAAGATCTCCTCTGAATTAACTAAATGTAAAACATCCACGCCAAATGGTGGCTCAACCAAAAAACTTCCCAATTCCTGTCGGAGTTTCACTTTATCAGCAGCTAGGGACTTCACGAACTTTCCTTTATTAAATGGAATCAAATAGGAATACTGATCATCATCACGAAATGCATGAACGATAATAAAATAATTGACTGGAACGTTTGCCGCTAAATATAGATGAATTCTTTCATTTTCCAAATAATAACTTGGATTAAATACTTTATTTGTTGCAAATTCAATGTTTTGATTTTTTGAATACGATTCTTCGTCAACTAATCTGATTTCAATAAATTCGCTTTGATTATAATCCGCAGGCCATTTCATGCGTTTTTCAAATGTTTTTAGTACACGCTCATTATCCTGGAAGAGAACTGATGAAATTTTTAACGACACATTTTCTAGAGATAAATCTGAATTCAGTAAAACAGAGCTCCACGGATTATACATTTCACCCATTTTTTTAACTAAGTTACTGTGAAGATAGGCAAATTCTTGTGGAATGTTCGCGTATCCCAAAAATTTAGCTGGAGCAATGGCGACTTGTCTATTTGGCAATTCCCCAAGGAAAAAATCAGCGTAGTCGTCAATTGAATAAAAATCGGTTTCAAATAATTTTTTTCGTACTACATCAGGCTTTATTGGTCCTGTTATTTTCGTTGTTATTGTTTTTGGCACTATGGGTTTCTTCTTCACTGGTGTCTTTGGATTAATTTCCTGTGGTTTAGATAAGACTTTATTATCTGGAGTCAATTGTTTACTAAATTGCTGTTTCTTCGGCGCAATGTCTAATTGACTTACACCTCTAACCCTAGATTCTTGCTTCTTGGTATCGATTGACGTTTCTAGTATTTCTACGGATTCACTGGGAGCATTATTCTCAGCTAGATTACCAACTGGTATAGTTATTTCCACATTATGGGCGCTTTGCTCAAATAGATAATATGCGATGCCGATAATACTCAAGAATAGTGAAATTGCTAAAAAGCCTTGTATGGTTTTATTTGGTTTTTTTACTCTATCATTAGTCAATTCGTTTAATGCTTCACACAGTTCCTCACCTGAGCCGAACCTTGCAGACGATTTTTTTTCCGTTAAGTGGCCAAGTATGCTTGAATAGCGAACGTAAGCAGTCGGCAGATTGGGTAAAGGTTTATTGATATGCATCATCCCCAATTGAAAAGCATCTGCATGGTCAAATGGTTTTTTTCCAGTGAGCATTTCGTAGAAAATTATACCCAAACTGTATAGGTCTGATCGAACATCAAGGGTATCGTGTCGTAACACGTCCGGACTAACATAATACGGGCTTCCTAATACAGTGTTTTTGCTGGAACGCTCGATTCCTTGTTCTAATAAGCTTGATACTCCAAAATCAACTAATATAGGTATACCATTTTTACGAAATAGTATGTTTTCCGGTTTTATATCTGAATGTACCAATCCCTGATCACTGAGATAATCTAAAGCTTTTGCGATTGATTCTATAATAAAAAGAATCTCCTTTTCACTCAGAGCATTCGTTTCATTTAACCGCTTTTCAAGACTCCCCTCTTCCGCATACTCCATAATTACATAGAATTGTTTATCGCATTCTCCAGCATCGTAGATAACAATGATATTGGGATGGTTAAGGTGTAAACCAAGTAGTTCACTCTTTAGCTTTTCAGTGAAATCAGGTTTTAAACTATACTCTGGCTTAAAGACTTTGATCGCCACATGCCGGTTTAAGGATGCCTGCCACCCCAGGTAAACAAAGGCAGAGCCACCCTCACCAATGAGTTTTAACGTTGTATAACCAGGAAATTGTGGAAGCGGTTTAATTTGCGGCATAGACTGAGTGAATTATTTCAAAATTTTCAGTTTTTCTAGGATTACAAATATATCAAACTATACTAATGGAAGTTTTGTTATTTTTTGTTACCACAGCATATTAAACTGATCCCGGATACTTTAACGCGTGATCAAAAGTCAGGACTGAGCTACCAATAGAATACGTATTGGGATGGGAGAAAACATCAATTACCAGATGTGCTTGGGGATAGGAAATTTAAAGCGCATATTAGCAGGAATCCAATAGTATTCAAATGGTGCATTAACGCACTTTTTTCGCAATTGACTTATTTGTTGCGAATAAAACTTGAAATGCATGAATAAAAATGGATTTTTCTGTCGAATTTTACATCATATATTGGGATTTCAAATCATCAGGCCGAACAAGCCTATTTCCAGCGCATGTGAAAAAGACATTATATTGATGTTTGTGTTAACTGTTCCCTGTTGATGTCAAATTGAATCGTAGATATCCCTATAACGTGCCGGTTTTCTCGGTGGCGCTCGTGTCGGTAACCCTAAATGTTTAAGAATTTTCGCGATGATCGCGGGATCTTCAATTGCAGCAATAATTTTCATTTTACCATCGCAATGGGGGCATTGTTCGATGTCAATATTGAAGACCCGCTTGAGTAAGCGTGCCCAGGGCATATATTGTTTGCGAATGCCTACACAGGCAACTACTCCCGCATCCTTGGTCTCCTCATCTGTATTGTCTTGGGGTAATTGGGGAATTATCTGCGAACGCAGTTTTGCATTGGGTGCAAGCACACCATGATGGGGTTCTAGGGACATCGCTCCCATCTGTCGCACGCACCGCTGTAGCCCCCGTATTACTTAGCCTGTAGCGGTGCATTGGTTTTCAACCCACTTTTATTTTGTCGTAATCGGGCTCAATATTTCATCCATGCTGATTACATTATCATCAAATGAAAATGAGTAAGTGCCATTTAAATTGATGTTGACCCATGAAACTGGCGAGACTTGCTTGATGAGTGCAATATTTTTCTGGTCGTTCTGTTTAATATAATCAATCTTGTATATCCACCGCCTAAGGCGGTGGCTTGGACAATGGCTATGCCGTTGTCATAAGCATCTACGCATGATATTTCTTGTTGGGTTATCCCCATAACATCAACAAGAGGAAT
>Ga0316207_10004889_pt1 | contig 11369 bp, 15 predicted proteins | sample 6weekpyrite_MG_FD_204943 | JGI IMG/M metagenome (GOLD analysis project Ga0316207, IMG submission 204943) | Microbial mat bacterial communities from mineral coupon in-situ incubated in ocean water Damariscotta River, Maine, United States -... | ecosystem: Environmental > Aquatic > Marine >...
TTAATAATGAGGTTTTATGCAAACCAGAGAAACTAATGAGCCGAATACCCATTGATCCTGATAGTGATGTTGTAGAAGAGCACTTTGCGGTGGTTTATGCGCCACGACGTCATCGAGATCGTTTTCCCGAGAATTGTGTTGATATTGTTGAGTCAGAAGAACTAGCTCGGGCCAGAGCTAATCCAGATAAAAAATCATATGCTGCGAAAGTCGTTGGGCCTTCGCGTTCTTCGGAAGGATTTAGGTTGTTTTATCTTGAGCGGTGGTTAGATTGAGGTCATGGCTTAAAGGGATTCGCCTGATTAAACGAGATTAATGTTGCGTAGGTGGTATGTCTGGCGATGTGGTATTAGTGAATAACTGTATCGCATCGACGCTGTCAAAATCATATTGTTGTTGGCAGAATCCACAGCGAATACTGATACTGTCTTGTTCTTCAATAATACTTCGTACTTCCTCTTCACCCAGATTTCGCAAATTACTTGCAAAACGGTCGCGTGAACAGTTGCAACGAAATGCGACAGGACTTGGTTCAAATAAACGTATATCTTCTTCATGGTACAATCTGTGTAGCAATTCTTCAGAGGATAATTCGAGTAGCTCTTCGTCTGTAATTGTATTTGTTAATTGGCAGGCTCGATTCCATGCATCAGGATCATCATGTTTACTTTTTTCAGGTAGTGCCTGCAGTAATATTCCCGCGGCGTGTTCAGTGTTGGTTGCAAGCCATAGATCAGTAGGCAATTGTTCTGATTGTTGGAAATAATCACGTAGTGCTTTGGCAAGTGATTCTTGGTGCATGTCGACGATGCTTTGGTAACGTTCGCCGGATTCATTTTCGATAGTAATCGTAAGTTGACCACCTTTACATAAATCTTCCAAAGCCGTTGTGATGAGTTCACCCTGCCATTCTACCATTCCCCTAAAATGTTGTGACTCATTAACTTGCATGACTAATAGGGTAATGGGACTGCCACCCTGAATTTGCAATGTGAGTGAGCTATTAGATTTGAGAGTGGCGCTCAGCAAACACATTGCTGTAGCTGTTTGCCCTAACAAGTCCTGAATGATTGGAGGGTAATTGCGTCCCTCGAGCATGGTGCGCCAGCTATTATCTAGGCGCGCAATAATACCTCGAACATTAGTGTGCTCTAGTATAAATCGGCGTTGGCTATCTGAATCTGACATAAAATTACGTAATTATAAGATGATTAAAGAAAGGCGTTTTACGGCCGATAAACCTTGCAAATAAATCGGCACTATAGCCTAAATTCAATTATTTGTGTGTGATTATTATTCATGAAAGATGCAGCTGACGGTGAATTAGATAAAATTTTGCATGGAATTAGAATTCCTTCTCCTCCACAGTTATTGGTTGATATTCAGTTGGAAATGCTAGATCCAGACCCTTCTTTAGATCGAATTACAGATTATATATGCGCTGATCCCGCGATGTCGGCTGGAATTCTTAAAACCTTACACTCACCTTTTTATTGTTTGGGTAAGGAAGCAACATCAATACGTCAGGCTGTGCTTCTTCTGGGAATGAAGACGGTCTTCAGTATTATTAATATGATTAGCCTTCGTTCAGAGGCCATAAATGAGCAAATATCAGAGGAACAGTTAAAGTTTCTCAATCGTTTTTGGGATTCGTCTACAGATATAGCTATCTCTGCATCGTTGATTGCATTACGGTTGCGGGTGATACCAGAAGATACAGCTTATCTACTCGGCTTATTTAGTAACGCAGGAATTGCTTTGATGGCACAACGTTTTGACGATTATCCTGATGTTATTGCTAAATCGTATTCGGGTCTTGATGAGCGCATTGTAGATACGGAGAATCGTTGTTTTGATACTAATCATGCTGTGTTGGGGTATTACATGGCGAGATCGTGGAAAGTGCCTAAACAGGTTTGTGAAGTGATTCGGGTACATCACAGTGCTAAAGAATTACTGGGTGACCGCAGTGAGGCAAGTAGCCCAACAAAGGATATGTTGGCAATATTAAAATTAGCCGAGCACTTTGCGTGTTTGCATAAAGTGCTGGCCAGACAAGATAACGACTGTGAATGGGAAGAGATCGCAGATGACGTATTGTTTTACCTCGATATCAACGAAGATGATTACATCGATATTAAAAACGCCATAAATGAGCAAGGAATTGGTACTTCCAGTTTTATTTAGTCATTCAGGGAATCTGAATTTCTTCTTACAACCCACTGAAGATGTCTGTTTAGCGATCTATCTTGCTGTACTTAGAGCCCTCAAGCGACAGGTTGTACATCAGTCCCTTATTATTAAAGATAAAGGCAATAATAGGTGCTTTGGCAGTATTGGTATCCAGCGTGGTTGCTGCGCCAACATCAATCAGTGCAACTGAGCCATCAACGCCCGCTTCCCAGCCATCGCTATTACGAAATTTCTTGAGTGCTTTGCTAGAAGTAAAAAGCAGGATAACTGTTTTAGTTTGGGCACCTAGCTGAAAACCAATAGAGGCCGCCGCTGTACTGTAGTATTCAACGTTTTTACCGTTGATGATCATAGCCCCTTCACCGTATTCGCCACCAATACCAAAGCCTGCCTTGAAGATGCTTGGAAAAACCAACATGCCCTTGGCAAGCTTAATATATTCACTGGAAGCCAAGACCTCTTTTTTGAAACGTTGCATCGCTTGTTTGACTTCAAAATCAATTTCGACTTTGGAGCCAGCGAATACAGAAGAGCTGCTGATAAGACTCATTGCGATCATGAGCGATAATATAAGCTTAAGGAATGAATGAGGCATGAGATTCTCCATAAATATAATACCTTAACACTAGCGATGGAATCCCTACTTGTAAAGGAACCAGTTAACGTGAAAACGGTCAATAAGCATGATGCCACGGGCTCATTTATATAGCATAAAGTAACGGTATTAATTGCCCGTGAGCTCAGGCAACATGAATCGCTCGAGCTAATTTATGATCTTTTATTATTTTAGGCTTAGAAAGGAACAATGCCATGTTTATGACAAATAAGAAATCACAAATGCCTGATGCTGATAAAGCATTAGCAGGACGTGATGAAAAGATGCCAGTGCCTGCCAAACATTATGTCAATGGCAATCCATTGCAGCCACCTTTCCCGGATAATATGCAAATGGCGATGTTTGGCCTGGGGTGCTTTTGGGGAGCTGAAAGAAAATTTTGGCAGCTAGCGGGTGTTTACTCAACGTCGGTGGGGTATGCTGCTGGCTACACCGCTAATCCTACTTACCAGGAAGTTTGTAGTGGGCAAACAGGGCATAATGAGGTTGTGTTAGTGATCTTTGATCCTGCAAAACTACATTACGAAGATCTGCTTAAGGTGTTCTGGGAAGCGCATAACCCTACTCAGGGAATGCGACAAGGTAATGATACAGGGACTCAATATCGTTCAGGTATTTATACTTACAATGAAGAACAGCAAAGCCGTGCAAATGAATCAAAACGTCGTTACCAACAGGCATTAAAAAATGCAGGACAAGGTTCGATTACAACAGAAATATTATCGGCACCTGAATATTATTACGCGGAAGACTATCATCAACAATATTTAGCAAAGAATCCGAATGGCTATTGTGGTCTAGGCGGTACAGGCGTTAATTACACTTTATAACAGGTTATTTTACACCTATAGACCTTAGGGCTTTATCTCTAGTGATGTTCCTCTTGTGTTATAATGGTGCCAATTTGGCGATAAATCGGTAGTTTAATGATGACAGACAGTAAAGTAGTGCCTTCTCCAATGCGGAATATGGATGAAGAAGGTAAGATCGCGTTTACTCGTGAAGTGATTGCCATGTTAGATGAATGGAAAGCGGCAGATAGCGATCAACTTATTTTATTAGGTTTACCCGATAACATCCGAGTACGCCAGATCCGTAGTTATCGTCAAGGGTCATCCATTCTTCCCGAAGATGATTCGCGTGTGAACGAATATATCGATCATATGCTTGGCATTGCGGATGCGCTTCGCACTTCTAACCCTTGCAATTCAACAGCATCAGGAATGTGGATGAACCGAATAAATAATCGTTTCAAAGATCGCACGCCTTTGAATGCTATGCTGGAAGACGGCATTATTGGAATCGTTGCTGTGCGCATTCACCTTGATTGTGCTTACGACTGGCATATAAGTAGCTGATTGTATTTTCTCCAGTTTGTCGGGTGCATTTTTCCCACCATTGAGCAATAAATTAAGCCTAAATTTTTAGTCTTTTGGGTCGATAACTAGCTATAACAGACAGTTTAGTTGAGCGCCGCTAGTTATGATCAATGCCAGTCAAGTCCCTAAAGATACTCACACGATTGAGGTCCGAGATGAAAGCTATGGATTTACGCTGGCACATCGTTGTAATGGCCGTGTGCTCTACGTAGCAACCTATCAAAATGTCCATGAAGCGATGAGGCAGTCACGAAAAATAGCCGATCATGAGCAAGCTGATGGACATCAAGTGATGATTATATCGGATCCACACATTAGTTGATTACACAGGTCTGCCATTGGAATTGAGGGATGATCCTAGAGAGCAGGCAGTATATTATTCATTATCTTAATGAATAATATCCGGTAAGCTAGTTGGCTTATTGGTATGGACTCTGTATTTTGTATTCCCGTTTTGCAAAGCGCCTCGCGCAACTTAAAAGTACTTCAGCCACGAAGTTGTTGGCCGGTAGTCGGATTGGCTTAGAGAAAGAGACCTTGCGTGTAAATCCGCAGGGCAGCATCTCTCATACACCGCATCCACAGTCACTGGGTGCAGCCCTAACGAACCCCTATATCACGACCGATTATTCTGAAGCCTTGCTGGAGTTGGTTACACCACCCTGTGATTCTGTTGAAGAAGCGATGGTTTTTTTATCGAACACGCAGAAATTTGTCTTTACTCAACTTGAGGACGAAATCTTGTGGGCAACCAGTATGCCCTGTGTGGTGGCAGGTGAGACAAGTATTCCTATCGCACAATTTGGTTCATCGAATGCAGGGATGATGAAAACTGTCTACCGTAGAGGCTTAGGCCACCGCTATGGACGCGTTATGCAAGTGATTGCAGGTGTACATTTTAATTACTCTTTGCCAAGTGAATTTTGGTCGGCTTATAGAAAAAATGAAGAAAGTCATCTTGACGAACAGTCATTTATTAATGATAGCTATTTTTCTATCCTGAGGAATTTACAGCGTTTGGGTTGGTTGATTCCTTATTTATTTGGAGCCTCACCTGCAGTATGTAAATCATTTTTGGGCGATGCACCAACCAGCCTGCAGGACTTTAATGAAAACACCTATTATGAAGAGTATGCAACATCGTTACGTATGGGCGATATTGGTTACCAAAATAATAAAGAGAATGAGACAGGTATAAAAGCAGATTACGATAATATTGAAAAGTATATTAGCAGTCTCAAAGGCGCTATTTCAACACCATGTCCTGATTACGAGAAGATAGGCATTGAGGTAGATAATGAATACCGTCAACTTAATGCAAATATCTTGCAAATTGAAAATGAATATTACAGTACAGTACGCCCGAAGCAGGTTCCAAATGGAAATGAAAAACCTGTTGATGCGTTAAATAGTCGAGGTGTGGAATACATTGAGTTACGTTCATTAGATGTTAATGCCTTTGAGCCATTAGGTGTCAGCCAGAGCCAGTTGCATTTTCTTGAGGCCTTTGTGCTGTTTTGTCTTTTAATGGATAGCCCACCGATTGAAGATCTTGAACGTGATGAAATTGATCAAAATGAATTAGACACTGCGCATCGTGGGCGCGAACCGGGTCTAACATTACAACGTCATGGTGAAAAAGTCGTTTTAAAAGAGTGGGCGCTTGAAGTCGTCACTAAGATGCAAGGCATTTGTGAATTGTTGGATGAAGAAGTTGAAGGACAACCTTACCAAAATGCATTAGCAGAGCAGGCCGAAGCAATACGTGATCCAGAGTTAACACCCTCAGCTACTATGCTAAAAGCGATGCGCGAACGGAATGAAGGTTTTTATCATTTCGCCCATCGTATGTCAGTGCAACACAGTGACTATTTTGCTGGTATCGAAGCTTCGCCACAAAGTGAGGCCTTAATGATAAAAACGGCGCAACAGTCCATATTAAGACAGCAGGAAATTGAAGCAGATGATGAGCTATCTTTTTCCGAATACCTAAACGATTACTTCAATTCAAGATAATCTAGTTAATTAATGTCAATAAGCTGTGCGGGTACATGATTGTGGCGGGCTAGTTGAAGCCACTCTGAAATAGGGTAAATATCAGGCATGCCTTGTCGCCAAGCATCGAGGATAAAGACAGGTTGCTTTATCGAGGCCGTGAGTAATTGGTTTGGCTGAAGTCGCTTAGGGTCATAGACAACCACGGCATGATGTTCACCATCTGCACCTTGATTGATCACTATGCCAGTTAGCTCCCAACCTTGGGCATGGACAGTCGATTTGACGCCAGCATGGACTCGGTATTTCCATTGATAACAAAGACCGCGTTGCTTACCTTCATGAAAATTGACCCACATATTGCCGAGCCAGCCGCTGGTCCAATCCTCATTAGGGTCATTGAGAGCAGCTGTCACGGTTTTGCTATATGCAGCATGGATTTTTTGTAGGCGAGGGTCATTGATGTTATCCGGCTGGAGTGGTTGGATAACGCAGGCAGACAATGCGAGACATAAGGCGATTAAGAAAAAGCCTTTGTTGTATTGGGTTGCCAGTATATTTTGCATGCATTGTATTATAGTGCGCGTTATCCGTGACGAACAGGAGTAGTGAAGTCTTGATTAGGGTTTTCCGACATATTGAATGTGAAGGGCCGGGTTTATTGGCTGATTTGTTACTACAAAGGCAAATTGATTTTGAGCTGATCTCAATTGATGAAGGTCAATCAGTGCCCGGTTCGCTAGACGGTATATCAGGGCTCGTCTTTCTTGGCGGACCAATGAGTGTGAATGACCCGCTTGCTTGGGTAGAAGATGAGTTAAGGTTGATTCGAAAGGCATACGCAGCAGACATACCTATGTTGGGTTTCTGTCTTGGTAGCCAGCTGATCAGTAAGGCATTGGGTGGCACTGTGGTGCGAGGTGATGCTGGTCAGGAAATCGGTTGGCATGATGTTCAGCGGGTAGAGGGCACGGCGGCCGCGCAATGGTTGAATCATTATGAGAAGCCAGTGACATTATTTCATTGGCATGGCGAAACGTTCAGTTTACCACCCGAGGCAGATTTAATTTTATCTAGCCAAGCTTACCCTCATCAGGCTTATGTAATGGGTAAAACCGTGGCCTTGCAATGTCACGTTGAAGTGTCAGCTGATATGGTTAGACAATGGGCTAGTTTATATACAGCTGATTTGGCTCAGGGTGGAAAATGGAATCAATCTGCAAGTGAAATTACCACAGACGTAGAAAATAAGGTCACGCAGCTTCAACAGTTTGCAAAGCCATTATTAGGGAACTGGTTAGATGGGATTAATTAAGGGTAACTACCATGCAATGTGTTGTTTATAAAAGTGAACGTAAAACAGGTTCTTATCTTTATGTGAAAATCAAAGATGATTTCGAAAAGGTGCCTGCCGCATTGCGGGATATGTTGGGTGAACTTGAGTTTGTGATGGACTTGGACCTCGCTAGTCGAGATAAGTTAGGTTATGCCGATATTGACGAAGTAACCCGTTTGCTTGATGAACAAGGATTTTTTCTACAAATGCCACCAGGAGAAGGTTATCCAGATCTGTAACTATTCAAGGTTTTAAATTTATCGGATAAGGTGTCTGGGGCAACATTAGACAACGCTAATGTTATGATTTTATAGTGTTTTTTAGTTGAAATTTGCTATATGGGTGATATTCTCGAGTTTATTGCAGTGGTATTACATCTTTTAGGAGAGGGAATTTTTATGGCAACGGGTAAAGTGAAGTGGTTTAACGATTCAAAAGGGTTTGGATTTATCGAACCAAATGAAGGCGGAGATGACGTTTTTGTTCATTTCTCAGCGATCACAGCAGATGGCTTTAAAAGTTTAGCGGAAGGACAAGCCGTTACATTTGATGTTGAAACGGGCCCGAAGGGCTTACAGGCAGCTAATGTGATTCCCGGTTAAATCTGAAAACCAAATATTATTTCAAAAAGCCATGTTCTAAGCATGGCTTTTTTTATAACAAATCTAAAATGTTAAGAATTGTCATATCTTTACATAAATACTAGAAAAACAGGTATTTGGAGCCTATATTTGGAGAACATAGGTATGGAGTGTAGTGAAGTGCGTTCCTTTATTCGTCATCCATCAGGTATGCCGATCAGTGTTCGCCCAGACGAGACCAACGATGGTAGTCCGGAGAGTTTGAATAACATTGGTTATGGTGGTTTAAGTTTTACTAGTCAGGCGCCACTTATCCCCGGTGCTATGGTGTCTTTGTCTGTTCCAATTCCACATGGTGATATTGAATCTCGTGGTCGTGTTGCGTGGTGTCGTGAGCGACTCGATGGTTTTGAAGTGGGTGTTGAGTTTATGGATGCGGGTGATTTTTATACGGTACGCATGGTTGAGCAAGTCTGCCACATTGAAAATTACCGAGGGCAGGCGCTTGAGGAGCAAGGTCGAGAATTGTCCTGTGAAGAGGCCGCACAAGAGTGGATAAAAAAATACGCCGCTGACTTTCCTGAACCCTTTTCAGAACAACAATAACATCAAAATTAATTAATGAATCTTTCGTAGCCCGTGATTGCCACAGCGCGTATCATATTGGTATGTCCTTAAAATATAACTCCCCATTTTATAAACGAGCCAGTTTTTGGCGCGGACTTTTGCTGCAATGTATCTTGTTGATGATTGTTTATACAGGCATGCAGGTTTGGCAATCACGCGACGCGCTCACAGGTATGGCACCACCGATTAATACGGTGAGACTAAATGGAGAACAAGTAAGGCTTATAGATTATAGGGGTAAACCAATATTGGTTCATTTCTGGGCAAGTTGGTGCCCTATTTGTCGTCTGGAAGAATCGAGTATTTCGGCGATTGCACAAGATCATGCTGTATTGAGCTTCGCTTCACAGTCAGGTGATGCGGATAGTGTGCGCGAATATGTACGAGAGCAAAACTTACGCTTTCCCGTTATAGAGGACGAGCACGGCGAATGGGCTGAGTTATACAGCGTGAAGGGCTATCCGAGTAGTTTTATCATCGATGCTGACGGCCGTATCTATGACGTGGAAGTAGGCTACAGCTCAAGTTGGGGGTTACGTTTGCGGTTATTTTTAGCAAGTCTTTAAGTAATCACACTAAGAGTGCTTAACTTTCGGGGTAGTTCTGTTAATCTTGTCGTAGATTAAATCAACAAAAAAAGAGAGTAATATGGCTGAAACAGTAGACGATCTTTCTATAGAGTATTCAGAAGATGGCGTGGTCTTGGTTAAACAATTGGACAAGAAAGTTCTGACGAAGGGCGCATGGTCAACCATCATGTATCGCTTCCAAGATTGGAATAAGGCGAAAGAAGAATACGGGAAAGATAAATACACCATTCGTCGTTACCAGAAACGTAATGGTGAATATTTCCAGAAATCAAAATTTAATATATCCAGTGCCGATCAAGCGCGCAGCATTATTGCGGCTTTGCAAGAGTGGATTCCTGCCGAAGAAGACAACGCAAAATAAAAATCTTATATGGCATTTTAAAATTAGCGGAGAGGGTAGTAGCGCAAAAATAATAAAAAGGGAGTTATTATGTTCACAGATATCATTTCGTGGGTTTTGGTCGCACTGGTTGTTTTTTTAGTTATCGTGTTCTTTCATGACACCACTCAGAAAACACATGCGATTCTGCATAACTATCCAATATTGGGGCACATGCGTTATCTCCTCGAGATGATAGGGCCAGAGCTGAGACAATATTGGGTAGCAAATGACAAGGAAGAGATGCCCTTTGACCGAACAGAGCGTGCCTGGATTTATTCTACCTCGAAAGGACAAAATAATTACTTCGGTTTTGGTACAACCGAAATGCAATATGGCATAGGTTACCCTATTATCAAAAACGCAGCGTTTCCCTTTCCAGAAAAAGATGCCTCCTATTTGAACGATGATCCTAGTGCGATTCCGTGTGTAAAGATTGCCGGTGCGATGCATAATCGCCGCCGCCCGTGGCGACCTAGTTCTATTGTTAATGTCTCGGCGATGTCATTTGGCGCATTGGGGAAAAATGCCATATCGGCACTAAACCTTGGAGCAGGTATTGCAGGCTGTTATCACAACTCTGGTGAAGGTGGCGTAAGTAAGTATCATTTATTAGGTGGCACTGTAGTTTGGCAGATTGGCACAGGCTACTTTGGTGCTTGTGACAAGGATGGTCAATTTTCGATCGACGTTGTGGCAGAACGTGTTGCAGCAAATCCTCAGATTCGTGCGATTGAGATTAAATTATCTCAAGGAGCTAAACCAGGTAAGGGAGGTGTGTTACCCGCGGCGAAAGTAGTCGGTGAGATTGCTGAAACACGCGGTGTCCACGAAGGAACAGATTGCATCTCGCCCAATTGTCATTCGCAATTTTCGACGCCAGATGAATTAATCGACTTTGTTGAATTAATTGCTGAACGAACTGGTTTACCTGTGGGTATCAAGGCAGCGGTTGGCGAAACTCATTTTTGGGAAGAATTTGCAGAGAAGATGAAGACACGCCGTCAAGGTGTCGATTTTATCACTATCGATGGTAGTGAGGGTGGTACGGGTGCTGCACCCCTGACTTATGCCGATCATGTTTCTCTGCCATTTAAAATTAGTTTTATGCGTGTTTATCAGATCTTTCAACGTGCGGGTTTATCACGAGGTATTGTTTGGATCGGCAGTGGTAAATTAGGTTTCCCTGACCGAGCTATTGTCGCGTTTGCAATGGGCTGCGATATGATTTCTGTGGCGCGTGAGGCGATGCTATCAATTGGTTGTATACAATCGCAGGCTTGCCATACAGGGCATTGTCCTACCGGTATCGCGACTATGAGTCCGTGGCGTCAAGGTGGTTTGCATGTTGATACAAAGGCGCAACGTTTAGCTAAATACATTCAAGGTTTTCGTAAGGAACTACTGTCTTTGTCTCATACGGCAGGTTACGAACATCCAGCACAATTTACACCAGCAGACGTAGAGTTAAGCACAGGTGTGAATAAATTTAGTGAGCTAGGTGAAGTGATAGGTTATAGCCCAGAACCGACTGATTTTGTTGCGATGAAGGATTTAACCGAGGTTTAATATTCAGGCGTCCAGGTCAGGTATTAACCTGCTCTCAAGTCGGGTGATGATGTCTTTGAGAAGTAATTTGCGTTTCTTAAGGCGACGTAACTGCAATTGATCAA
>Ga0316207_10004890_pt1 | contig 11367 bp, 11 predicted proteins | sample 6weekpyrite_MG_FD_204943 | JGI IMG/M metagenome (GOLD analysis project Ga0316207, IMG submission 204943) | Microbial mat bacterial communities from mineral coupon in-situ incubated in ocean water Damariscotta River, Maine, United States -... | ecosystem: Environmental > Aquatic > Marine >...
TATGTAGAAAGCCGTACAGTAGATGTGCATATAAGAAGATTGCGAAAAACTCTTGCTGACACTGCACCAGGTTTAGATAATTATATTCAGACTGTTCGTTCTGTAGGATATAAAATCGATAAAACTCCTTTAGATTAGAATTTCTACATTCTTATAGTTTAATCAATCTGCCTTTTATATTGAATATATTAGTAATATAGTGGACAATGGCATATTGTCATTATTCAGTATAATAATGCAGAATTTTAATGGCATATTTTATAATAATTACGAGGAATAAATGAAAAAATTTTTATTAAGTTTAGTATTATGTTTTACGTTGTCAGCTGCACAAGCTGCTTTGGCTAGTCCTATAGCCGCACCTGATGATGTTGCAAAAATCCCTGCAGATGCAAAAGTTGAAAAATCAGGATTGGCAACTAAGATTCTTACCAAAGGAAGTGGAGAAAAGCATCCAACAGCAACAAGTACAGTTGAAGTACATTATACTGGTTGGACAACAGATGGAAAAATGTTTGATAGCTCTGTTGTTAGAGGTAAAAAAATATCATTTGGATTGAATCAAGTTATAGCTGGCTGGACAGAAGGTCTTCAGTTAATGGTTGTTGGTGAAAAAAGACGTTTATGGATTCCACAAAATCTTGCTTATGGAGGTCGTCCTGGTGCTCCTGCAGGAATGTTGGTATTTGATGTAGAATTATTCGATATTAAATAGCAATATAATTAATATTATTTATAGCTGTGGGGTTATATAATGTACTATTTCCTCACAGTTATAACTTATTTTCAGGGCATCTCTAAAAATTTTATGTCCAAAGATGAACAATATCAACTGTATCTAAATATAAATCTTTTTTCCCTGTCATAAAAATTATTTCTTCCTTTATTTTGTTGTTTGTTATTTCTTTGTTATTGTTCTTCCCTACGTAACGTCTTCATAAATTTCTTTTGGTAAATGTTCTCTGCTATACTTATCCTTAAATTCATACGTCTCCCCTAATAGTATGTATCGTTGCCTTGCTTCAGCGTCTGCAAACACTACTTCCGGATGTTCTTTACATAACTGGTTATATACTTTTTTTCTCTCTGGGCTAACCTCGGCAGGTTCTTTATCTCTCCAGCCATTAACCCAATTACCAAATTGTCCAGCAGGAGGGAGTGGTCCTTCTGGTCCATCTGCAATTGGCTTACCAAAAGGCTTATGATCTTCATAACCGCCGGCTATTCTGATACGACGGCCTAGCTCATATTCGAAATCTACCATTGCAATCATGGAAATAGGTTCGATGCGACCAGCCTTTTCTTGTTCTCTTATAAAAATCTCAACTTTTGCCATTCCATTAAAATAACCGGGGCATCTTTCATGGGGTTCTACATGATCTGAAGTTCTTTGAAAATAAAACATTGTTTTAATTCCTAATTGTTGTTCCTTCCAAACTAGCTTACATAATTCATCTACTCGCTCCTGACTTATATAATCTTCACGATATACCGGAAGATCAATTAACTCAGGCATCTCCACATCATCTTCCAGAACTCCAGTGCCATCAAGATATTCACCCATTTTGTTTCCTCTTTATAATAATATTTCTGTTTAATTAATTTTAGTCTATTGCATTAAAATTACTTTATGTAATTTTATAACCTATCGAGTTTTTTCTATATATTTTATTGCATTAATTTAATTAAAGCTTTTATACGTCTGCATATTATAAATAAATATATATTTCAGTAACTAAACGATAATAATTATCATTATTAACATGCAGAATTTACTTGATTATGTGTATATTTATGTCTAGGTTACCCACGTAAAGAACAATTTAATATTGTTATTATCAAAGTTATTGAATAATAGTTTATCATATATTCAATATATATAATATTTATCAAAATATTACGAGTAACAGTAAAATATCGGATTTTGTTTTTTAATTTTTAAGTAATTAATAGAGGATGTGTATGGTCACACCAGAAACAGCTATAAGAAAGGCACAAAAAGAAATAAATGAACAAAAATTAGTATTCGATAAAAAAAAATTATTAGAGTTTTATGAAGAAATGCTTTTTCTCAGACGTTTTGAGGAAAAGGCAGGTCAATTATATGGAAGTGGATTAATAGGTGGATTCTGCCACTTATATATTGGTCAGGAGGCAGTTGTTGTTGGAATACAAGATTGCCTACAAGAAGGTGATCAGGTTATCACAACTTATAGAGATCATGCGCACATGTTGGCAATAGGTACATCTCCTGAAGTTATTTATGCAGAATTAATGGGTAGAGAAACTGGATGCTCCAGAGGTAAAGGTGGCTCTATGCATATGTTTGATACTGAAAAAGGATTCTATGGTGGTCATGGAATTGTTGGTGCTAATGTTCCAATAGGAACGGGTTTGGCATTTGCAAATAAATATAGAAATAATGGAAAAATAAGTGTGGATTATTTTGGTGATGGGGCTGCAAATCAAGGTCAGGTATATGAAGCATTTAACATGGCATCATTGTGGAATTTACCAGTTTTATATGTTATTGAAAATAATGAATATGCAATGGGGACAAGCGTAAAACGTTCTTCAGCTACAACCGAACTTTACAGAAGAGGAGATGCTTTCGGTATAGCAGGTGAACAGGTTGATGGTATGGATATATTTGCAGTAAAAAAAGCAGCATTGAATGCAATAGATTATGTTAGATCTAGTAAAGGTCCGTTCATTCTGGAAATGAAAACATATAGATATAGAGGTCACTCTATGTCGGATCCTGCTAAATATAGAAGCAAAGAGGAAGTAGCTACATTCAAAGAGCAAAGAGATCCTATAGAAGCTGTTAAAAAGGTAATATTTGAGAAAAAATTTGCCAGTGAAAAAGAGTTAAAAGATATAGATAAGGCAATTAGAGAAAGAATTGCTGAAGCTGTAAAGTTTGCTCAAGATAGTAGTGAACCAGATTTATCAGAACTATTTACTGATATTTATGTAGAGAATTAGAATTAAAAAGTATGATTTTGGAAAGTAAATAATATGACAAATAATAAACAAACTGTTCGTGTATCTCTGCGTGATGCTATGGCTGAAGAAATGCGTTTGGATAAAGACGTATTTATTATAGGTGAAGAAGTTGCAGAATATCAGGGAGCATATAAAATTACAGAAGGTTTACTTGATGAATTTGGTTCTGAAAGAGTTATAGATTCACCAATTACCGAACATGGCTTTACGGGTCTTGCAGTTGGTGCTGCTTTTACAGGTTTAAGGCCAGTTGTAGAATTTATGACATGGAATTTTGCTATGCAGGCAGTTGATCAGATAATCAACTCAGCTGCAAAAACCAATTACATGTCAGGTGGTCAGGTTAGATGTCCTATAGTTTTCAGGGGTCCTAATGGAGCGGCTGCAAGAGTTGGGGCTCAACATTCTCAATGTTATGCAAGCTGGTATGGTCATATACCCGGACTAAAAGTCATTTCTCCATATAGTGCCGCTGATGCAAAAGGGTTATTAAAGGCGGCAATTAGAGATCCAAATCCAATCATATTTCTTGAGAACGAAATTGTATATGGTCAGGAATTCGATGTTCCTGATGACATAAATGATAATTATACTGTTGAAATTGGTAAGGCTGCAGTGCTCAGAGAAGGTACAGATGTAACTATTACTGCTTTTTCATTACAGGTCAAATATGCATTAGAGGCGGCTGAGATATTAGCTAAAGAAAATATTTCTGCTGAAGTAATCGATCTTAGAACTATACGTCCATTAGATAGCGCAACCATTATATCTTCTGTAAAGAAAACAAACAGGCTTATAGCTGTTGAAGAAGGCTGGGCTTTTGCAGGAATAGCATCAGAAATTTCTGCACAAATTATGGAAAATGCTTTTGATTACCTCGATGGACCAGTGATCAGAGTTACAGGGAAAGATGTTCCAATGCCATATGCTGAAAACCTTGAGAAATTAGCACTTCCTCAAACAGATGATATTGTTAACGCATGTAGAAATGCTTGTTACAGGAATAAAAAATAATGAGTATCAGCTTTGGTTTTGCAGAATTTATTACCTTGTTTCTCCTTATAATATCTATTTGGGGACAACTTTTTATTGCCAAAGCTAAAAAAAGATTCATAAGATTATTTAAAGAAGGCAACAGAGTTCAAGCAAAAATTATTGAAAAGCCATTAGGCAGAACTTCTTTACGTAAAAGCATATTACACTATCCTGATATCAATAATGGCCTTCATGTATTTGAGTATGAATTTACTGATGATAAGGGAAATGTACAAAAGAATGCATCTTATATATCTGAAGAAACTCATAAGGAGTTAAATATCGGTGATGAAATAGAAGTATGTGTTGATAAAGAAAATGGTGCTGATAACAAAATATTACTATCAATTCAGCGAGATGAATTAGCTTGTAATGGCATAAGGGTAGTTCTTTATATTGTGATTATAGCTATTTTTGGAATTTATATGTTTATATCTTCTTGATAAGATTTAATAGATTTAAAAAAAGAATTTTAGGAGTTTTTAATGCCAATCGAAATACAAATGCCAGCTCTTTCACCTACGATGACAGAAGGTACATTAGCAAAATGGACTGTCAAAGAAGGCGATGAAGTTAATGCAGGTGATGTAATTGCCGAAATAGAAACTGATAAAGCTACAATGGAAGTTGAAGCTGTTGATGAAGGTATTCTTGGTAAAATTCTTGTTAAAGAAAAAACAGAGAATGTTGCTGTTAACAAAGTTATAGCTCTTATTTTGGAAGATGGTGAAACTGCAGATTCAATAAAAGATTACAAGCCTAGCGAACCTGAAATTGTAGCAGAAAATATTGCAGAAGGTGAAGATACTGATGAAGATTCATCATCTGAATCTGGTGCATCTGCTGGAAGTGGAGCAGGTCCAATATTGCAAGCGAAAGCTACTAAGGCTCCTAACCCTCCTTCTGTAAAAAAATCTGGTGGAGCGAAAGTAAGCCCTGTTGCTAAAAGACTTGCTGAAGAAAATGATATTCTTGTAGATGGAATTATTGGTACTGGTCCAAATGGAAGAGTAATAAAGTCTGATGTAGAAGATGCAATATCAAGAGGTGGAGTTTCTGGTGTAGTTAGTCGTGATGAATCAGAATTCCATTTAGTAGAAAATACAGGAATGCGTAAAACTGTTGCGAAAAGATTATTGGAGTCTAAGCAGCAAGTTCCTCATTTTTATTTACAGGTCGATTGCCAGTTAGATAATTTATTGGAAGCTAGAAAACAGCTAAATGATAAAGCAGCTAAAAAAGCTGGGAAAGCAAAAGACGGTAAACCAAATAAACCTTCTTACAAACTTTCAGTAAATGATTTTGTCATAAAGGCAGTTGCGGCTGCAATGAAAGATGTACCTGAATCAAATGCAAGCTGGTATGATGACGCAATTGTACTATATGATAATGTAGATATAAGTGTAGCTGTAGCAATTGAGGGCGGTCTAATTACTCCAATAGTAAAAAATGCAGATCAGAAAACATTACCTCAAATATCAAATGAAATGAAGTCACTTGCTTCAAAAGCAAGAACAGGAACTCTTATGCCTGAGGAATATCAGGGCGGTGGTTTCAGTATTTCTAATTTAGGAATGTTCGGTATTAAAAGCTTTTCGGCAATAATTAACCCACCTCAAGCATGTATTCTGGCAGTGGGTGCAGGAGAGCAAAAAGCGGTAGTTAAAAATGGCAATTTGGAAATTGCAACAGTTATGAATGTAACCCTTTCTGTAGATCATCGTGCAGTTGATGGTGCTGTCGGTGCTACTTTCTTGGGTGCTTTTAAAGAATATATAGAAAATCCAGCAACATTATTACTTTAGGAGGATAATAAGTGTCATCATATATTTGCAGTACATGTGGATATTATGGCAGGGTAAATAGAACGTTAAAAGGTAGTTCGAAAACAGAATGGTTGATATGGATATTGCTAATATTACCAGGGCCTTTTTATAGTTTCTGGAGAAGAGCTGGAGCAATCAGAACATGTCCTAACTGTAAAAAAGCCACTATTTTATCTACAAAATCTTTAGAAGGGTTTGAATTACTTAAAAAGCAGGAAGAAGATTTGGCAAATGGTAGAGAAGCTTTAATTCCACAAAATTATAAGCCTGAGATAGATGTAAATGAATTTTTTAATAATAAAGATATATCACAAAATGAAAGTTCATTTAAAGGATGTTTGGTACAAAGAGATTTAAAACAGGAGTTACTGGAAATTTCTGAACAGAATAAAAAAGAACAAGAAGCTAATAAGAATAATAATGATTTTTAAGGATTATTAATAATGACTGAGAAAAAAGAGAAATTTACTAAGGAAAAATTTGATGTTGTGGTAATTGGTGGTGGCCCTGGTGGCTATGTTGCTGCAATTAGGTCTGCTCAATTAGGATTGAAAACGGCTGTAGTAGAAAAAGAACATCTCGGCGGTATATGTTTAAACTGGGGATGTATTCCAACTAAAGCACTACTTAGATCCGCAGAAGTTTACCATTTGGTTAATAATAGCGATGAATATGGTATATCTGCGGATAATGTAAAATTTGATTTTGACAAAATAATAAAAAGATCAAGAGAAGTATCTAGCCAATTAGCTGGTGGAATTGGTCATCTGATGAAAAAGCATAAAATTCAGGTTTTTGATGGACATGGTAAAATATCTGCTTCAAAAGTTGTTACAGTTAGAAAATCTGGTTCTCGTGATGATGAAAAGATTGCAGAATTAACAGCTAAGAATATTATTATAGCAACTGGTGCAAGAGCAAGAAATCTACCTGGGTTGGAAGCTGATGAAAAACTGATATGGAGTTATAAGAAAGCAATGACTCCTGAGAAATTACCAAAATCTCTTCTTGTTGTAGGTAGTGGAGCAATTGGAATTGAGTTTGCAAGTTTCTATAACAACCTTGGTGTAGATGTAACAGTTGTTGAGGTTATGGATAGAGTTTTACCAGTTGAAGATGCTGAGATATCGAAATTTGCCCATAAGCAATTTGAGAAACAAGGCATAAAAATCAAAACTGCTACCAATGTTACTGAGCTTAAAAAAGGTAAGGACTTTGTAACTGCAACATTAAAGGATAAAAAAGATAAAGAAGAAAAATTAAAAATTGATAGAGTAATTCTTGCTGTAGGTATTGTTGGTAATGTAGAAAATATTGGCTTGGAAGGAACTGGTATTCAGGTTGATAGAACTCATATTGTAACTGATGAATATCTTGAAACAGGTGAGAAGGGAATTTTTGCAATAGGTGATGTAGCAGGTGCTCCATGGCTTGCACATAAAGCTAGTCATGAAGGTGTTGCTGTTGCTGAATATATATCTGGTCGTAAAGTACATCCTATGAAAACTAACAATATACCAGGATGTACATATTGCACTCCACAAATTGCCAGTGTTGGTTTAACTGAAGATCAAGCCAAAGAGCAAGGGCTAAACATAAAAGTTGGTCGTTTCCCATATATGGGAAATGGTAAAGCCATTGCATTAGGTGAACCTGAGGGAATTATAAAAACAATATTCGATGAAAATACAGGTGAGTTAATTGGAGCCCATATGGCTGGTAGCGAAGTTACAGAATTGATTCAAGGCTTTGTAATTGGTAAAACAATGGAAGCAGTTGAAGCAGACTTTATGCATAGTGTCTTCCCACATCCTACTTTATCAGAAATGATGCATGAATCAGTGCTTGATGCATATGGAAAAGCATTGCATATGTAATTATTATACCGCTCCTGTTGTTCCTATCTTGGAAATAACAATGAGCCTAATTGCTAAAACTGACTAAAGAACAAATCTCTCCTAGATTTGATTTATGTTCCTAAGTTAGTATGGGTCTTATAAGAAACAGGATGTTTTTTTCAGCCTTGAGCTGAGTGGAACGAATAGTCCAAGAGAAAATTAGGAGATTTTCTCGGGACAATTTATTAAAACGGAAACTATAATAATGCTTAATAAAAAAGGTAAAATATTTTCAGGAATACAACCAACAGGTAATTTACATCTTGGGAATTATCTAGGTGCGATAAAGCAGTGGACAAATTTACAGAATGAATATGAATGTATATTCTGTATAGTGGATTTGCATGCAATTACTGTTCCTCAGAATCCGGAAGAGTTGTTAAATAATACTTTGGAGATGACTGCTTCCTATATCGCATCTGGGATTAATCCAGATGATTGTATAATCTATAACCAGTCAGCCGTTAAGGAACATACTGAACTAGCATGGATATTGGGATGTAATACGCCTCTTGGCTGGTTAAACAGAATGACTCAGTTTAAAGAAAAAGCAGGTAAGAAAAAAGATAATGCAGCACTTGGCCTATATTCATATCCTGTATTAATGGCTGCAGATATTCTGCTCTACCAAGCAACTCATGTTCCTGTTGGTGATGACCAGAAACAGCATCTGGAATTGGCAAGAGAGATTGCTGTAAGTTTTAATCATAATTACAAGAAGGAAATTTTTACTATTCCTGAACCGATGATTATAGGTGAAGCTACGAGAGTTATGAGCTTGCGTAATGGAAAAAATAAAATGAGCAAGTCTGATGAGTCAGATAATTCCAGAATAAACCTCACAGATAATGCCGATTTAATTGCATCTAAAATCAGGAAGGCTAAAGCTGATATGGATTTTGATGGCATATATTATGATATTGAGAATAGACCAGAAATTTCTAACCTACTTTCCATATATGCTGCATTAGAAGATATATCTATTGATGACGTTGTAAAGAAAGTTGGTAATTATACTAACTCTCAGTTTAAAGAAGAATTAACTGAGATTGCTGTAAATAAATTGTCGTCAATAACTGAAGAAATGAACCGTCTAAAATCTGATAAGAAATATCTTAAAGAAGTGTTATTTAAAGGGCAGCAAAAAGCTCAAGAAATAGCTCATAGCAACATTTCTGAGGTTAAAGATATAGTTGGATTGCTATCATTTAATAATTGATCTATTTAGCAATAACTAGTCCTCTGCACAAGCAAGGGTTGTTTTATGGGTTGCAAATTGCATAATATCAACCTATAATGGTATTTATCTATTTAACTATGTTTGGAAAGAGGTGTCTTAAATGGACAATAGAAATGAAGTTACTAAAGATAATCTAACAATCTTAATAATAGAAGACCAGGAATTCTTTCTGGAAGTATTCAGAATTGCCTTTAGTGAATATAATATAATATCTGCAAGTTCGGGTGAAGAAGGTCTGCAACAATTCTATGATCACTCTGTAGATATTGTTGTTCTTGATATCTGCCTTCCTGATATAGATGGATTCAGAGTTCTTAGTGAAATTAAGAATGTTGACCCAGATGCATTTGTCTTAATTATTAGCGCATTAAATAATAATGACTATGTAAAAAAATGTAAAGATATGGGAGCTGTAGGTTTTCTTGGAAAACCATATAAAAAAGAATATATAGAATATTATATAGAACAATATATTCACAATAAAAATACTTCAGGCGTATCCGCAGCCGGAGAAATATTGTAATTTTTTTAAAGATAATTATTCATCTTCATTAATATGATTGTCTATATTGCTAGTAGACCATATTACTTTGTCCTTAGGAATTATAATCGAAACTTTAGTACCTACGCCATATATACTATGGATTGTGATATCACCGCCATGTAGATTTGCAAACATTTTAGAAAGCGGAAGTCCAAGCCCCGTACCACCGTAAAGAGTTTCATTATCATGTGCTTGTCCAAATGCAGATAATGCCTTAGAAATATTCTCTTCTTTAATACCAATCCCTGTGTCAGTAACGGATATAATTAAATTTTTGTCCTCATCAATTCCAGAAGATATTTCAATTGTACCGTTCTCATTAGTAAATTTTATTGCATTTGAAAGCAAATTTAGAAGTATTTGTTTGATTTTTCTAATGTCAATCATAACATCAGGAAGATCGCTTGGAATATTATTAATTAATTTTATCTTCTCTCTTTTTGCATTTTCTGATAATACGCGAATAGATTCTTTAACTATTTTATCAATAGAGGATTTTTTAAGATATAGGTCAATTTTCCCTGCTTCACCTTTAGAGAAATCTAGAATATCATTAATTAATTCCAACAGATGTGTTCCACAGTAATTAATATCATGCACACGTTCTTTTTGTTTGTCATTCAGATTACCAAAATAACCTGCCTCAAGCATTTCAGAGAATCCAATTACTGCATTTAAAGGTGTCCTAAGTTCATGACTCATATTAGCAAGAAAATCAGACTTTGCCTGACTTGCCAGAATTGCTGCAGATTCGGAACGTTTTGCTCGTTGCATTTGTTTTGTAATAATAACAACAAATGAAGATACAACAAAGACAAATAAAATAAAGATAGCCAAATAAATAACATCACTTATTCTCTGTTTTTTCCAATCGTGAAATATATCATCACCATATGTTATTATAGCGAGTATAGAATGAAGATTGGGTATTTCTTTAAATGAGAAAAGTCTTAGTTTATCATCAATATTATTGGTTTGCTTTGATCCTTCATGTACAACAGTTTTTTGTACATTCTTAGATGCTGTAACTTTATTTTGTGAAATTATATCAGTAAATAAAGCCGCTTCATCTTTATTTTTTAGCTGGTTTATAAGTAATTTATAATCTCGTCTCATTAAAACTAATTTGGTTTTCTTATCCTGTGTGACCGATTGAAAATAGTTTCTGATATAATCACTATTAACAGCTATGCTTACAACTCCTCCGAATTTCCCATTTAATTTATTTAAACGACGGCTCAATATTACAAATCCATCATGGTTTTTAATCCAGCTATCAAGTTGGCTTACATAAAGAAGTTCAGAATTATTAGATTTTCTATGTGCCTCAAAAAAATTATAATTTTTAACAGTATCTTTATCCTCAAACCATGTTTTATAGCCCTTCTTTCGATAAATTGCTGTTACTTTACCATGTTCATCAGACATAAGCATTGCAGATATTTGAGGTGTTTCATTTACCCAAAGATTAAAATTATTTTGCATGTCTTTCTGAAGATTCTTGCCAAAAAGCTCATTTAGATATTCTCTTTCTACTGCTCTTTTTAAAGAAATATCTACAGCAAGGAATGTAAGATTAATATGGTCTGATAAAGTGTTTATAAGTCTGGATGCGTTTTTCTGTCCTTTAATAACGCTGTCGTCATAATCGTCAATACCTCTTTTGAAAACAATTATACAGTTAAGTATTGTTACAATTACACTAAAGAGAATAATTAATTTTACAAGCGGAATTTTCTCCGATTCATTTAAAGCCTGTATAGTCTTAATGTTTTGTGTTTCGCTCAAATTATCCTCAATCTAGTATTGAGTATG
>Ga0316207_10004891_pt1 | contig 11366 bp, 5 predicted proteins | sample 6weekpyrite_MG_FD_204943 | JGI IMG/M metagenome (GOLD analysis project Ga0316207, IMG submission 204943) | Microbial mat bacterial communities from mineral coupon in-situ incubated in ocean water Damariscotta River, Maine, United States -... | ecosystem: Environmental > Aquatic > Marine >...
TCTTTCAGGAAGGCAAGGCAGAAAAGGCGCTGGATGCCATTCGCAATATGCTCTCGCATCAAGCGATGGTAAAACGCGACGGCAAGTTTATCAGCATCACAGCAGACCAGCTGGTCCCGGGGGATGTTGTGCTCATCCAGTCTGGCGATAAGGTTCCGGCAGACCTGCGTTTGTTCAAGAGCCGTGAATTGCGTATTGAGGAGGCGATGCTGACCGGTGAATCGATGCCCGCAGAGAAAAATACTGAATCAGTATCATTAGGCTCCAGCATCGGCGATCGCAAGGGCCTCGCCTACTCCGGTACACTGGTTACATACGGTCAGGCTCAAGGCGTCGTCGTCGCGACAGGGGATGACACCGAGATTGGTCGCATTAGCGGTATGTTGAGACAGGTCGAAACGCTAACCACCCCACTGCTACGACAGATGGCGATATTTGCTAAGTGGCTCACTATCACCATCGGCATTATCGCTGCAATCACCTTTGCTTATGGTGTGCTATTACAGGACTACTCCACTGGCGAAATGTTTCTCGCTGCCGTCGGTCTCGCCGTAGCAGGTATTCCGGAAGGGCTGCCCGCCATTATGACCATCACCCTCGCTATCGGTGTGCAGCGCATGGCGAAGAAGCACGCGATCATCCGACGCCTGCCAGCCGTGGAGACTTTAGGCTCGGTAACAGTCATCTGTTCCGACAAGACGGGCACCCTTACCCGCAACGAAATGACCGTGCAGACCATCGCCACTGGTGCTGGCGTCTGCGAGGTAACTGGTGTCGGTTATGATCCCCACGGTACCTTCAACCTCAACGGCGATGATCTCTTGCCGGATGCCTTTCCGCTACTACGCGAAATCGCCCAGGCGGCATTGCTGTGCAACGACGCATCGCTATCAGAAGTCAACGGGCAGTGGCAGATGCAGGGCGACCCAACCGAAGGTGCGCTGGTGACACTGGCGTTAAAAGCCGGACTTGAGCATCATTATTGCCAGACTCAGTTTCCGCGCACCGATGCCATTCCCTTCGAGTCGCAGCACCGCTTCATGGCGACGCTACACCATGACCACGCCAGCCATGGATTTATCTACCTCAAAGGCGCGCCGGAACGCGTACTGGAAATGTGCCAACAGCAGCGCCTGCGGGGTGAAGATGTGCCCATGGACAAGGCCTATTGGGAAGCCAGTATGGCGGCGATGGCTGGCCGCGGCCAACGGTTGCTGGCCATTGCCTTCAAGCCGGCCACAGCCGCACAACAATCTTTAAGTTTCAGTGACGTTGAAAACGGGCTGACGCTATTAGGCATCGTGGGCATCATTGATCCGCCCCGTGAAGAAGCGACAGCGGCAGTGCATAGTTGCCAGTCAGCGGGCATCCGCGTCAAGATGATCACGGGCGATCACGCCATCACTGCCCGTTCTATCGGTGCCCAGATGGGTATTGGTGACGGCATCACAGTGATCAGCGGTAACGAACTGGATCAATATGATGAGCAGCAATTACAACAGGCGGTACAACGCGCCGACATTTTTGCACGTGTCTCACCGGAACAGAAACTGCGGCTGGTGACAGCACTACAGGCCACTGGTGAAGTGGTATCGATGACAGGCGATGGTGTTAACGATGCACCGGCACTGAAGCGCGCCGAGGTCGGCGTCGCCATGGGCCTTAAAGGCACTGAAGTGGCTAAAGAGTCGGCAGAGATGGTGCTGACGGATGATAACTTCGCCTCCATCGCCCACGCTGTCGAAGAAGGCCGCACTGTCTACGATAATCTGAAGAAATCCATCCTGTTTATACTACCCACCAATGGTGGCGAGGCGCTCACTATTGTTGCGGCAATTATGATGGGCCGTATGCTACCCATCACCCCCGCCCAGATTCTGTGGGTCAATATGATCACCGCAGTGACCCTGGCATTGACGTTGGCGTTCGAGCCAGCTGAACGCAATGTCATGCAACGCCCACCCAGAAATCCAAAGGAACCCATCCTCTCCGGCTTTCTGATCTGGCGTATTATCTTCGTATCGCTGATTATTGTCAGCGGTACTTTCGGTTTATTCCTGTGGGAACGGGGACACGGCGCCTCCATCGAGGTGGCACGTACTGTGGCCGTCAATACACTGGTGATGTTTGAAATATTCTATCTGTTCAGCGTGCGCTATCTGCTGGCGCCTTCATTAACTTATCAAGGGCTGACAGGAAATCGTTATGTGCTGTATGCCATCGCTCTACTGATACTGTTCCAACTCGGCTTCACCTACCTGGGGCCGATGCAGGCACTATTTGCGACGACTGCCATTAGTGCCGATGCCTGGCTACGCATTATCATGGTTACTTCTTCAGTGCTGATCCTGGTAGAGACAGAAAAATTTATACTGCGTAAACACGCTCAACTAAAACAAGACAGTACGTAAGCACAAATACTGAGCAATAAACGCCATAAGTTTCCAGATTGATAAGCAACCCGTCGTCGATGCAACTGTCGGCACTGAAAACAGGCAAACTTAAGGAGCCTTAAAAGTGATTCTACGATTTGTTATTATTAGCATTCTCTTAACCACGGGAACCGTTGCCTACGCTACAGACCGTTTCCTGCTAACGTTCGAACTCTCTAATGATGCTAATAAACTCGAACATGGCAGTGACCACATTGCTCGGAAACCCCATACATGGAATAAAGGCCTAAAACGTAGTTACCTTAAATAATGTGCGACTTAACATCATGCACGTACTCATCATAAACACAGGCAGCTCTTCCATTAAGTTTCGCCTCTATGACATGGCAGCAGAAACATTGCTGGCATCGGGCTCACTGGAATCTATTGGTAAAACGAACAGCCGCAGTGTTTATCGCATCCATACGGCTGCTAATGAAGTAGAAGAGCACCAGCAGGATACCCCTGTTGCCGATCACAGAGCAGGCCTGCAACAGCTCATTGCTTTTTTACATAACAGTGACAACGCTATCAATTTGATGCAATCACTTTACGCCATCGGCCATCGCGTCGTTCACGGCGGCGACACTTTTCAGGCGCCCACGCTGATCAACGAAGAGGTCATTGAAAATATACGCGATGTAATACCGCTCGCGCCGTTACATAATCCGGCAAATCTGACCGGTATCGAGGCAACGCGTCTACGCTACCCACAAGTGCCACAGGTCGCCGTGTTCGATACCGCTTTCTTTCGCACGTTGCCACCTCATGCCAATCGCTATGCGCTGCCGGATGAACTGTATCGGGATCACCATGTGCGTCGCTACGGTTTTCACGGCACCTCGCATCAACATGTCGCCAGCCAGGCGGCCCGTTATCTGCAACAACCGCTGGCATCATTGCGGCTTATCACATTACACCTGGGCAACGGTGCTAGCGCGGCCGCTATCCGCGATGGCATCTGCATCGACACCTCGATGGGCATGACGCCACTGGAAGGACTCATCATGGGCACACGCTGCGGAGACCTGGATCCGTCTGTGCATTTCTACCTTGCCAGAAATCTGGGCATGACGCTTGATGAAATCGAAACCCTGTTGAACCATGACAGCGGGATGAAGGGGCTGTGTGGCATCAGTGACATGCGCGAAGTCCATAAGCTGGCGAGCAAAGGTGATGAGCAGGCGCGTCTTGCGATTGAAATGTACTGTTATCGAATATGTAAATATATCGGTGCCTACAGCGTCATCCTTGGCAGACTGGATGCACTGGTCTTTACCGGCGGCATTGGCGAAAATGATGCGCTTATACGGCAATTAATTTGTGACAAATTGTCCATATTTGGTGTCTCACTTAAACAACAAAACTCGCAAGGGAAGAGTGACATTAGTGGCGATAACAGCGCAGTAAAAGTGTTAGTGATTCCAACCAACGAAGAACTAGAGATCGCTCGTCAAACGGTAGCGGTTATCGATAAATACAATAGCGACTAATTCACACCGTTAGAAGACAAGGCCATCCAATGACGATGTTCCTACATCGAGTTAGAGATTCCTTCGTGGCTCATTCTGCTGCTCACACCACAGGGCACATCTTTCGGTCGTCTGACAGTTAATCAGAGGTTCCTTGTGTTACTTCCCTCCTGGCTCTTTTACACCATACTTTACAAAACTGCGAATCTCACGCATCGCCACAGACAACATCGCGAGGTCCTGCACACCGCTTGCCTGAATATCTGCCAGTAAATTTCGCCAGTGATTGACCGCCACCGCATTCTCTTCGAGCCAGTGTGCCACCGATACTTTAGCGCTGCGCGATCTGGTACCTTGCTGCTGTAAGAGTCCTTTAGTTAAAGCGCGTAATTCAACATACATATCATAGCGTAAGGCCATGCGAGCCTTACGCTGCCAATAATCAGTTCGGGGTAATTCCTGAATCCGGTCATGTAACCAGAACAGTTCCAGCGCAAAACCGATCTTGAAATAGGTGTCAGTAGCCTCTTTAATACTGATGCCTGGATCAATCTGGATCTCCACCAAATCTAATGCTGGATAAACAGCATCAAGAATGGCCACCCGTTGTGCCAGTTCGGCAGGCACGCCCGCATGAACATATTGGCGAACTGTTTTCTTATGACGTGTTCGCGTCTCATTTTGTAACAGCCGGGGGATTTGCAAAATAGCGGCGGCCACATTATCGGAGAACTGTGCAATATTCTCGGCAATATCAATCGGTGATCGACGGTTGCGCAACAGCCATACTGTCGCCCGATCTAACAAGTGCCTGATCTCGATGAGCATGGCATTTTGTGTCTGAACTGAAATACCTGTATCCAGCGCTTCAATAGCATCCCATAATTCACGCGCGCCAAATATCTCTCGGGCAGCAGTAAAGGCACTGGCGATGTCTATGGCATCCTGACCGGTTTCGTCTTTCATGCGTAACACAAACGTACTGCCCATGCGATTGACCATACTGTTACTGATCTGAGTGGCAATGATTTCACGTTGCAGAGGGTGTGCCTGCATCAGTGTGGTAAAACCGTCATGCATCGCCTCGGGAAAATACTCGATCAACTCTGATGCCAGAAAATCATCTTCTTTAATGCCAGAATTGCATAATTCTTCGAACAGTTTGATTTTACTATGGGATAACAGCACTGCAATCTCAGGTCGGGTTAGTCCTTCGCCAAGCTGCTCTCGCTCATTCAATGCAGTATCATCAGGAAGAAATTCCAGCTTGCGTTTCAAGCGTCCATCGCGCTCTAGCTCGCGTATCAAGCGCATATGTTCGCTGGGTAACAAAGGTGCCTGCATCGCTGCGATACTAAGTGCCTGGGTTTGCAGGTAATTGTGGTGAAGCATCAGAGCGGCAACATCATTGGTCATCTCAAGGAGCAGTTGATTGCGCTGTTTTAAGGTTAAGTCACCCGTACGCACCATCTGGTTTAGCAGGATCTTGATATTAACCTCGTGATCAGAACAGTCGACTCCGCCGGAATTATCGATAAAATCAGTATTGATAAGGCCATCCTTACGCGCGAATTCAACACGTGCCAACTGAGTAAAACCGAGGTTTCCACCTTCCCCCACGACCCTGCAACGCAGCTCGCACGCATCGATACGTAGCGCATCATTAACACGATCACCCACATCGGCGTGAATTTCTCGGCTGGCTTTAACGTAGGTTCCGATGCCCCCATTCCACAGCAGATCGACAGGGGCTCGCAACAAACTCTGTATCAACTCAACAGGAGTCATGACTTCAGACCCAATACCCAGCACCTGACGTGCTTCGTGGCTCAGTGTGATTGATTTGGCATTGCGTGGATAGACAGCGCCACCTGTTGAAATAAGTTGTTTGTCATAATCATCCCACGCCGAATGCGGTAGTCTGAACAGGCGCTCGCGTTCCCGATAGGAAGCCTCTGGATCGGGCTGAGGGTCGATAAAGATATGCTGGTGATTAAACGCGGCAACCAGCTTGATGTGGCGTGATAGCAGCATGCCATTGCCAAACACATCGCCTGCCATGTCGCCGATACCGATCACATTAAAATCCTGTTGCTGACAATCAATGCCCAGTTCGTGAAAATGCCGTTTAACTGATTCCCATGCACCTCGGGCAGTAATCCCCATTTTTTTATGGTCGTAACCTGATGAGCCCCCAGAGGCGAAACCATCTCCCAGCCAGAAGTTATAATCGGCGGCAATATCGTTGGCAATGTCGGAGAAAGTGGCGGTGCCTTTGTCCGCTGCGACTACCAGGTAAGGGTCGTCGTCGTCATAGCGAACCACCTCTGGCGGTAATATCACCTCGCCGTCGATCAGATTATCTGTCAGGTCGAGCAAGCCACAGACAAAAGTACGATAGCAGCGAATCACCTCGTCCTTCAACGTGTCACACGAACCACTACCTGGCGCGCACTTGACCACGAAGCCCCCTTTGGCACCAACGGGTACAATCACAGAATTCTTGACCATTTGCGCCTTCATCAGCCCAAGGACTTCAGTGCGGAAATCCTCCCGTCTGTCTGACCAGCGCAAGCCGCCACGCGCCACCTTGCCACCGCGTAAGTGAACGCCCTCTACCCATGGTGCGTAGACGAACACCTCAAACATCGGGCGTGGCAGTGGCAAATCCGGTACTTTTGATGAGTCCAGTTTGAATGAAAAGTAACCCTTGGATGCTTTATTTTCATCGTGCTGAAAATAGTTGGTACGCAACATAGCCTGTATGATCGTCAGATATCGACGTAGAATACGGTCTTCATCAAGATTACTCACTGCATCCAGTGCTTCCTCTATTCTGGCAATCAGTTTTTCCACGACCTGCGTCGCATCTCTCTTGCGTTTGGGATCGAAGCGCACCATAAACAGCTGTATCAACAAGGTGGATATATGTGAATTTTTGGCCAGTGCCGATTCCATATAGGCCTGACTGAAAGGCGCGCGAGTTTGCAGCAGGTACTTGCAGATACCTCGTAACACCATCACCATGCGCCAGTTCAATGCAGCTGCCAGTACCAGGCGATTGAAACCATCGTTTTCAATTTCGCCGCTACATACGCGCGAGAATGCGTCCTGAAAAATATTTTTCACCTGCAGGATTTCAATTTCGATGCCCTGACCGGCGGCCATATCAAAATCAAGGATCCAGCAACGTGCCCCATCCAACATTGAAATTTCATAGGGTCGCGCACCGAGCACACGCAGTCCCATGCGTTCAAGTATCGGCAATACGTCGGATAAGGGCATGGGGCGATTGCGACCATAGACCTTGAAGTGCAGCAGGTTATCGCTTTCCTCAATGGGGCGATAAAGCAGCGTGTCTAGCTGTATTGTCTCAGTGAGACTCTCCAGGTGTTTGATGTCCAGCACCGCAGTGCGCGAGGTAAAGTCATCACGATAGGCTGGTGGGAAGGAGCTGCCGTATTTACGCGCCAACTGAATACCCAGTCCCTCTCCATGATGTTCGTGTAATGCCACTTCCAGTTTGTCTTCCCAGGATAACATCGCGGCCGTGATACGCGCTTCGATCTCACTCGCATCAAATTCGGGAAGGTGCTCTGCCTGGATACGGATGATAAAATGAACCCGTGCTAACACGGACTCAGTAAATTGCACATTAAATTCTGAGCCCTGTCCATCAAATGCCTGTATCAGTATCGCCTGCATCCGTAGGCGTAATTCCGTGTCGTAGCGATCTCGGGGCACAAAGACAAAAGCACTGATAAAGCGGCCAAACGGGTCTTGCCGAAGAAACAGGCGCAAACTGTGACGATCCTGTACATGGAGTATGCCAGTCGTAATCTCCAGCAATTCTTCATTACTGGCCTGAAACATTTCATCACGCGGAAATGTCGCCAGTATATGTTGCATCGCTTTCCCAGCATGACTATCCAGGGGAAGCTTCAACTGCGCCAGCACCCACGCAGCCTTGCGCCGTAGGATCGGAATGTCACTGGGTGGCAAGCTGTAGGCAGTCGAGCTGTACAGACCCAGAAAACGCCACTCGCCGCTTACTTCTCCGGCATCATTAAAGCGTTTGATCCCCAGATAATCCATGTGAACAGGGCGATGGACCGGGGACTGTGCAGTTGATTTTGTAATGACCAGTAAGTTTGGCACGCGTGCTTCACTGCGCAGTACTGCGGGGAGTTGGGTAAAGCTCTGAGAGAGATGGTCCGCGTGAGTGTTACGAAAGATACCCAGTCCCGAATCAGTACTCAAACGCAACACATCCTGCCCGGCCTCTTCAATCAGATCATAGGCGCGAAAACCGATAAAGGTAAAATGGTTTTGCTCAACCCAGCGCAAAAAGGCAATACTTTCTTCTTTTTCCTTCTGGTCAAGCGGCAAGTTCTGGGCCAGCAGTAGTTCTATGATCTTCTTCATCCAGGCCCGCATCGCTTGCCAGTCATCAACCACCAGCTGCACGTCCATTAAGATATGCAGAATATTCTTATGCAAGGTAGCCAGTGTCTGTGGATCATTCTGCCTGTCGATTTCAAAGCGCAGAAAAGCCTCGTTGGCAGCACGCTTATCTTCGTTACTGGCTCTCAGCACCTCTACCAGATTGCCACTCGCATCACGGCGTACCGAGATAATTGGATGCAGGGCAGAATGAATACTGATGCCCTGGTGAATCAATCCCATGCTCAGGGAATCGACCAGAAACGGCATATCGTCGGTAACCAATTCAATCACGGTGTGAATAGATTGCCAACCCTGCTCTTCAAAGACAGGGTTATAGATGTGCACCAGCGGTTTGTCTGATTTTCTGCGGCCCGCCAGATGCCAATGACTAAGCAAAGCGCCGTACAGATCATCGATAGAGAGGTTCACTAAATCATCAGGGGCTGCACGTGCATAATATTGCTCAGCAAAGCGAGTCGCACGCCTCACTTCCCCATCGGGTAGACGCTTTCCCAGCATGTCAACTATGCGATTAATAATCGCGTCTCTTTCTTTAGTGTGCTTCAGCATCATAGCGTTCCCTTTACAGGTAAACTTGGGTGTATATGAGTATGTGGCGCATTCCTCATTATTCAAACATAATCACGCCAGAAATTGTACGCCTGTTTGAGAATTTATAACGCCCATACAAAGGTGCCACCATCGTATGCTGATCATATGTTCAGTTGCTTTGATAGATAATGTTATGGCGCATCAGTACTTTTTAATCTCAGGCCAGTGAAGACAGAAACAGGCAGAGAGGCAAGCTCAGCATTGGTCGTTTACAGACCTCACTTAAAAGATCATCATGTATTTGAATACTGAAAGTACCTTGGTTCAGCCAGGAGGAAGCAGCATGATAGCGACTGGGGCAATTACCGGCGAGATCCTGAACACTGAGCAACTGTGCAAAATTGACGCATACTGGCGCGCCGCCAATTATCTTTCGGTGGGCCAGATTTATCTGCTCGATAATCCCTTGCTCAAAGAGCCGTTGAAAAAGGAGCAGGTTAAACCCCGACTGCTAGGGCATTGGGGCACCACACCTGGGCTGAATTTTATCTATGTCCACTGCAACCGCATCATTAAAGATCATGACCTGAATGAGATCTATGTCGCCGGGTTGGGTCATGGTGGTCGCGGCCTGGTAGCTAATACCTGGCTGGGGGGCAGCTATAGCGAGTTCTACTCGAACACCTCCACCGTGGCGATGGCATGAAAAAGCTGCGCAAGCAGTTTTCCTTATGGTTCAGCCGTCCTCGGGGGCGGCTGAACTACAGGCTCATCAAACTCTATACTCGGAAACAGTAAACCGTAATGAATTTTCTACTTTTAATACTCGGCGTAATCCTGCTCACCGTTGGTGGTGAAGCCCTGATTCGCGGCGCGTTGGCGGCATCCCAGCGCCTCGGTGTATCGCCATTATTAAGTGGTCTTGTCATCGTAGGATTCGGCACCTCGGCGCCGGAGTTGGTGGTCTCAGTTGATGCAGCGTTAAATCAGCAACCGGATATCGCCATTGGCAACGTGGTGGGCAGCAATATCGGCAATATTTTGCTGATTCTAGGCATTTGTGCCCTAATCACGCCGTTGGCGGTCAAGCCGTTGGCACTGCGCCGCGACGCTACCACGGTGGTCGCAGCAAGCCTATTGTTTCTGATGTTGGTTCTGATGAGTGGAAGCGCACTGGGGCGCGCGGATGCCGCGATTTTATTGATCGCCTTGGTGTCGTACCTGCTGTGGGCCTATTGGAGTGAGCGCTACCACGCCGCACCATCTGCCGAGCTTCACAAAGCCGAAGCCGAAGAACTCACCGCATTGCCGAGGTCAGTTGGATGGATTGTCGCGGCAGTCTTCATTGGTTTGCTGCTGCTAATTTCCGGGTCACAAGTGCTGCTTATTGGGGCCGTGGGTATTGCGCAACACTTTGGGGTTTCCGAGGCTGTGATCGGTTTGACATTGGTCGCAGTGGGTACATCCCTGCCAGAGCTTTCAATTTCGGTGATTGCTGCGATACGTCGGCACACAGATGTGGCGGTTGGCAATGTGCTGGGTAGCAATATCTTTAATTTGTTGGGCATTCTGGGAGTATCCGCTTTACTTCAACCGCTTCCCGTCCACGCTAGAATTCTTCAATTCGACCAATGGGTCATGCTGGCAACGGCGCTTCTGGTTTTGCTTTTCCTGTTTACGGGGCGTCGCATAAGCCGACTTGAAGGTGGGATACTACTGATTGGCTATGGCCTCTACGTGGGATTAAGCCTGACTGAATTCGCTTAATGACAAAACATCCGATCCACAACGGCACATACTTCAGCAAGGAGAAACCTTCATGACTAACACAACTACCACTCACGAACCCCTTGATGCTGAACAACTCCGCAAGATTGACGCCTACTGGAGCGCCGCCAATTATCTTTCCGTGGGCCAAATCTATCTGCTCGACAATCCACTGTTGAAACAGCCACTGAAAGAAGAGCACGTAAAACCGCGCCTGCTGGGCCACTGGGGCACCACCCCTGGTCTGAATTTTATCTACGCCCACTGCAACCGCATCATCAAGGATCATGACCTGAACATGATTTACATCGCCGGCCCTGGCCATGGCGGCCCCGGTCTGGTGGCCAACACCTGGCTGGAGGGCAGTTACAGCGAATTCTATTCCAACATCTCCACCGATGCTGATGGCATGCGGCGACTGTTTAAGCAGTTCTCCTTTCCCGGCGGTGTCGGTAGTCATGTCACTGCCGAAACACCGGGGTCGATTCATGAGGGTGGCGAACTGGGTTATGCCTTATCACATGCTTATGGCGCAGCCTTCGATAATCCAGACCTACTGGTCTGTTGTGTGATCGGTGATGGCGAAGCAGAAACCGGCCCCATGGCCACCGCCTGGCATTCAAACAAATTTCTCAACCCGGCCCATGACGGTGCGGTGTTGCCAATACTGCATCTCAACGGCTACAAGATTGCCAAC
>Ga0316207_10004892_pt1 | contig 11363 bp, 9 predicted proteins | sample 6weekpyrite_MG_FD_204943 | JGI IMG/M metagenome (GOLD analysis project Ga0316207, IMG submission 204943) | Microbial mat bacterial communities from mineral coupon in-situ incubated in ocean water Damariscotta River, Maine, United States -... | ecosystem: Environmental > Aquatic > Marine >...
CCAGTTTATTATGCATATTGGCACCAACACCGTTCGCTACAGGCTGGAATTGTCCCCAAATACGTTTCTGACACGAGCATTTATGATTTGCAGGGAAAAGTCATATCAAAACTGGAAACAACTCTTCCGGAATCTATAGACACTTATGACTTATCATCTGATATTGAAACAGATGGTACAAAAATAGATTTAATCGCTTATCAAGAAGTCTACAACCGAAATAATAACACCGAGATAATTGGCTATATAGCTATAAAAGCAAATTTAATAAAAGAACTAATTGAAGACAGGCAGTATAACTATATCGACAAAGACTCTATATCTGTAACTCTTAAAAAAGAAACACTGTTATCTGAAAATGAACTTGTAAACTATCTTAAATTTGATTTACGACCTATTGAGTTAATGGATGAAATAATGAACATGGCCAACAGTATGTTATACCGTATGGCACTTATTATTGGTATCCCCACTCTACTCCTCTATCCCCTTGTAACTTTTTTAATCAGCAAACCCCTGAGTAAGATTTCAGCTCATATTGACCTATTGAAAAACGATACATCAAACCAGGAGCCGCCTGATTTTGGATGTGTATTAGCAGTTACCGAACTCGAAAAAGTTAGTGACTCATTAAATGACTACCACAAAAAACTATCAGAAGTTCACACAAGTTTAGACGACAAAAACAAGGAATTATGGACATTAGCTCATCATGATTCATTAACGGGAGCTCTAAATCGTAGAGCCTTCGATAGCCACTGGGCAAACCTGCAGGATATTTTTTCAGGCGGACGAATGAATGTCTGTCTTGCCATATTTGATATAAATAACTTTAAAGCCTTTAATGATAGTTATGGACATCATATTGGTGACGATGTTCTGATAGGTATTTCTCAGGCTATAATGGATGTATTACGTAATGGCGAAAAGCTTTACCGGTTAGGTGGTGACGAGTTTGCATGTATATTTTTAGATTGCGACAAGGAAGCAGCACTCGAAATTGCTGGCCGTTGTGAAAAGGCCGTTTGTAACATACCATTTGATGAAAATGGAATTAAAGAACCAGTAAGAATTAGTATAGGTTTAGCTTATGCGGGTAAAGACAGGAAAACTGACATAAGCTCACTACAATGGCAAGCTGATATTGCTATGTACTCAGCAAAACAGCCGGGAAATTCGCATATTTGTTTCTATAGTGACGATATGAAGCAGGGAATGAAAGGCGTATTCTCAAGCCACATAAACAATATTGTTTATGAAGCACTCACAGATGGCATGGGTATTTCTATGCACTATCAGCCAATAGTGTTATGTAAAAATTTACAACCTGCTTATTATGAAGCGCTTATTAGAATTCACTTTAATGAAACAATTATTCAACCTGATGATATATTTAAATTAGTCGAAGCTAGAAGACTTGAAATTGAAATGGACAAGGCTATTTTCAATAAAATATATGCTGACCTTGAGAATAACATCATTCCCGACGGAACAGGCGTTTCAATCAACGTATCAGGGAAATCCATTATAAATAATGAAGTAGTAAAGCAACTATCAAGATTTAGTCACTTTCTAAAAAGTTATAAAATTATTTTAGAAGTTACAGAAACTGCATTGATTACACAAATCGATAACGCTGCGGAAAATTTAACGCACCTACGTAACTTAGGCTTTTTAATCGCACTTGATGATTTTGGTAGTGGTTATTCGTCATTAAAATATCTGGCCGAAATGCCTGTTGATATTGTCAAATTCGATATTTCTCTAACTCGAAGTCTTCAAGATGATAGACAGAAAAAAATGGTTAAACACCTTGCCAATATGATTTCAGAAACTGGACATAAGTTAGTAGCTGAAGGCATAGAAACAGAAGACCTTTTAACAAAAGTTAAAAATCTAAATTTTTCTTATGCTCAAGGTTATTACCTTGGTAAACCAGTAGCAAATCCTGATAATAATTAAAATTATTTATAAGCATTATTTCGATCATATGCAAAGCTATAAATACACTACTTAGGATACTTCGCTCAAAGACAGTTTCTTGTCTACAGTACCACGTGGTTTTCTTATACTATCTAAGATAGTTCTATTCTTGGCATTTACTTCAATCCAGTTAAATATGGATTGCCAGTGCGTCCGATCTATTTCAGTCGCAGTATGTTTTAACTCATGGACACCAAGCCCTAGTTTTGTGAATTTATTATAATTCTGAGTATCTCTCAACTGTGCTAGAACCGGTATATTAAGTTTATTTAAAAAGCTCTCTAAATCTTTAAATGCATTTGTATTCTTACGTACTTTATTTGTTATTATGGCGATTCTTGCCTGACCTTTATGAACTTTCAGGTTAACGATTAGTTCACGTAAAAAATCACCCGTTGCACAAATATCTAGCCATGAAGGTAATACCGGGATAAGAATATAGTCAGCTCCTTTAAGTTGTTCAGCCAAATCAGGACCTTTTAAACCTGGAGGAGTGTCAATTATCATGCGTGTTATATCAACGGGTAAACGCATATGCCAGCTACGGGTAACCCCTTTGGCAGCTGTCCTATGTGCTGTAACGCCATGAATACTAGCTACTGAATCTGGCCTCGCCTCTAACCAGCGCATACTAGAGCCTTGCTCATCATAGTCAAACAATGCTGTCTGAAAGCCCTTACTCGCATAAAAGCTAGCTAAATTAGTAGAAACCGTACTTTTACCGCAACCTCCTTTTGCATTAATCACCACGATGCGGATCATAAATCATGCCTTATGGCACAACTATTCTTATGTGAATCACCCAAAATTTTTATCATTTATTCTTAAACACCTAATTTACCTAAAAACACGTGTCTAGCTATTTAGATCTGATAGTAATTAAATTTAATGATTTAAGCAAATATCTCGATAAATCAGTCTATTAGGTGACATTATTTTGAATTTTATGTAATAAATATCACATTAGACTTGATATTATAATAATTATATTCTAATATACCGATCATCGAATAAAGACAAGCTCTATTTTATTGATTCAATGCACTCAGACATATCGTCTAAATGCTTATCAAAAATGATTAAAGTCTGCAGCATTTAGCTGTTATGAACGCTTTTTTATTTCCTGTCAGGTTATTAATAGAAAGCGTAGATTTTTAACTCCCTTATAGGAATAAATCATGAAATTGATACGTATTTCACTAATAATCACCAGCCTTTTCTTAAGCCAATCTATTATTGCTGCAGAACTTTCTGATTTTGAAAAGCAGCAAATTGCTAATGAATTCAATAATTACTTTAAAAGCACTGATAGTGGCTCTATGCAGACATTAAACAAAAACCCATGGGCTGGTAAACGTGCAAGACAGAGTGAGCGAACTAAGAAGATTTTGCAGGTAAGCGCTACAATGAATAATTGCAAGCAATATTCTTTAAAGCAACGTCGTCAGTGCTTTGTTTCAGGTAACAACCCGGCTTCATGTGAACTTTCATATAAAGCAAGACTTGATCATTGTGATAAAAATTTCTGATCAAATACATCAAATAAAAAAAAGCCCGATATAATCGGGCTTTTTTATGTCTGATACATTATTAAAATATATGAGACTGCCCTATTCATCAGGTACATAAAATTCAGTTTGAGTACCTATGCCTGAATTTGCGTCATATATCTTAAATTCATGGGTTCCTATTTTTATAAGGTCACTATGACTAAGCCTTTGAGAGGATATTTTAGAGCCATTAAGATATGTACCATTTGTACTACCTAGATCCTCAAGTGTAATATCAAAAATAGAGTCCATATATGGGCTTCGCTCAACTACTAATTTAGCATGCTGACTACTTACCGCCCCATCCTCTAGCTGCAAACTGTTTCCTTTAGCCCTACCAATGGTAAACTCACCAACCTGGATTTCAAAGTCTGAGACAACAACACCGTTCACTATATGTTTTAATTTAATCAATCTTAATAGCCTTATACGAAATATTTAAGACGATTATAACCCTTATTAATGACTAATTATATTAGTTAAATCACAAAGCTTATTACAAACTCATAGATGATCGTAACTAGAAAAACTCTTAAGAAAAATTAGAAATAACTCGGAGAATTACGTATTACCGCTAAATTAGCGGAAATACGTTTTATATTGATTAGTGCTTTATGAATTCAATAGATAAATTAATGCTTAACATCACTAGGCAATATTATTTGCAATCATAATAAGAGCAAACATTACACCTATTAGTACAGCAACTGTTGTTGCAACACGTGACAATATATAACGATCTTCGATCTGCATATTAACACCATCTAAGTGACAACTCGACATTGAGTTAATCGAGTATATTTAGCGATATTTTAATGCGTATTGATGAAGATCAACTCTTCAAATTATTAAGCTTTTCTTATATTAAAACCTATTAATTTATAAATAGCACCTATATTAGAAAATTAGATTTAACTAATAATTTTAGGTATTAATCTCATTAAATTTTGACTCTAATACGTCTCTATAAGTATTCATCTTTTCTCTAACATCTGACTTTGCATTAACATAATCTCCTTTTATACCCGCTGCTTCCCAGCGATCATATCTATGCAATGTGGCATCACTTTCCTGAATAAGTGATGATAAAGCCATGATCTCCAGATTAAGACTATTCTGCCTTGATAATGTTTCGAAATATTTTTTCTGGGATTCTAGTTTCAGCACTATAAGACTTAATGAAAACATAGCTACTATCAGAGAAGTCATCGAAAACCAGTTATTAACTTTCAATACATGATCTTTAATATCAAAATCAGTAGTATTGCCTGAAGGTAGTATTATAGAAAAATACCAGAGAAAGATAATGGCGGAGAATAAACAAATTAATAATATTACATTTTTCATATTTTTTACCAGGTGTAAATAATTCCCCAGTAATTATATAAATATGTAATTAAGCATAGTGTGAGGAAACTCACATGAAACGTTTAATTCTTCACTTGATTATCTAAGCTTGGAATATTATTTAATTTTTCCAGATTTTGGTCAACTCATCCATAGTATATAAAGAAGCATGCGATTGATGTATATGTAGCTTCTTACCTGTACTTTCTTCTACCAGCTTTTTTAAGTTGGTAATTCCCCCAACATGATTAATAATTGCGCTATAAATTTTTGAATCATGGCCACGGATAAACTCACCACCACGGGTTAACTCTTTACAGCCACACGCACATAACTTAGGTACTATTTTTCTCGGCAAGATCCTATCTCCTACAGTAGCCTTTTCAAAAATATATAGTACGATCAGGGACTGTCCGTGACATGTCCCTTTATGACATTAACTGATCTATTCATGCCAGTATAACCAGATTTTATTAAGGGTTAATAATAGTAATAAAGATATGCTGTATAAAAATGCACTATTGCATCAATCGTACTAGACTAGGTATTGTATTAAACCTGAAAAATAGAATACTATTTAAAAATGCGCTATAAAAATAATATTAAACAACTCAGCCACATTACCCTGTTATTGTGTATATCAATATTTTCATCAAGCGCATTAGCTAACTCCAACCCTGATCAAAGGCTAGATCATTTTATTTCTCTTAGCCTTGAGGACCTGGTTAGTCTAGAAACCACAATTGCCACGGCTAGCAAACAGACAACTACTAAAGCACCAGCCGTTGTAACCTTAATTACTGCTGAAGATATCAAAGCAACAGGTGCTACTAATCTTGTTGATGTACTGGAAGGTGTACCTGGTATCCATATTAGAGAAAGTCAATTTGGTTTTAGACCTCTAGTACAATTTAGAGGCGCTAAAGGCACACAGACTTTATTGATGGTAAATGGTAATTCCATGGTCGATCTTGTATGGAATTTCGGTATTTTCTGGAAAGGATTACCCGCAAGTATTATAGAAAGGGTAGAAATAATACGCGGGCCTGGATCAGCCCTGTTTGGTGCAGATGCATCTGCCGGTGTTATTAATGTCATAACTAAAACCGCCGTAGACATAAAAAACTCGGAAGTGGGAGCCCGTGTTGGCAGCTTTGACTCAAAAACCGCATGGATGCAGCATGGTACTAATCTCAACGGATATGAAATCGCCTTAACCGCAAATATTTCTGATACTAGTGGCCATAACCCATTCATTAATACTGATGGACAAACCTCGCGGGATCTAGCCTTCAATACAGATGTATCACTAGCACCTGGCAATGCTCAGTATGGCTGGCGAAATGAGGATATACGCTTATCAATTGCCAAAGAGCACTGGCGTTTACAGACGGATTATGTCCGACATAGTGATCTGGAAACTGGTTTAACAGGGTTTGGTGTGCTTGACCCTGTTACAAGTGGTACTGATAGTCGACTCAACGTTGATTTGCATTATAACGACTCTGAATTTAGTAACAACTGGGAACTTAATATGGACCTTCGCTACCAGCATCTGGATTATGATTCCGGAGAAGGCTTTCAAGAGCGCCCCCCCGGTTATGTTGATAATACCGGTACATACCCCGATGGCCAGCTTAATCAGTATGAATCAGCAGAACGTCGTCTAGTATACGAAATAAGTACTCTCTTCAGTGGTATTAAGGATCATTCCATAAGAATTGGCGCAGGGTACACCTGGCAAGACTTATACTCTGTTAAGCACAAGGTAAATTTTGGCACTGCTGCAGATGGTACTCCCCTACCGGCTGGAGGCCCATTAGTAGATATCTCTGACTCAGTTTATGCATTCGCACCAGAAGATACCCGAGAAATAGCACATATATACCTTCAGGATATCTGGTCAATAACTGACAACTGGGAATTAACCGCAGGCGCCAGGTATGATGATTACTCAGACTTTGGTGGTACATTCAATCCTAGACTGGCTCTCGTTTGGCAAAGCACTGACAAACTCACAAGTAAACTAATATACGGCAGAGCTTTTCGCCCTCCTTCTTACCTTGAGCTATTCGATGAAACATCTTTTACTACACCTAATCCGGATCTTGAGCCTGAACGTTCAGAAACACTAGAGCTTGCATTTTCTTACATCGCGAAAAAGAATGTTCAGTTAGGTCTTAATATTTATAAGTTTGATCAAACGGACATCATACGTCCCACCGGCACCTCAGGACAGTTTCAGAATACTGGCGACCATTCTATCAATGGCATCGAAATTGAAGCTCGTTGGCAAGCTACAAAAAGTATAACCATATACGCTAACTATACAGTTCGTGACCAGGACATGAGTAACTTAAGAGCAATACAGGAACCTGACGAAGATGCTTACTTGCGCACTGACTGGTCATTTTCACCTAAATGGAACTTTAATTTACAAGCAAGCTGGATTGGTAAGCGCACACGTAATACCAGCGGCACAAACCCTGATTTACGACCAGCAGTCGATGATTACGTAATCGCTGATACAACGATTAGATATGCTGCAACAGATAACTGGGAATTTGCCGCTTCAATACGCAACTTATTAGATAGCGATGCCAGAGAGTTTACTGGCAGATCAATTGAGAATGATTTACCGCTACCAGAACGAAATGCATATGCGGAAGTTCGTTACAAATTTTAATATTAGAGGAAAACAGGAAATAGTAAACAAAGGGAATATATAATAATGATTTTATTACAGCATCTAAACCAATCAGTTAAAAACACCACTTGCTAATAGTACGGTAACATTAGAAATGATTATGCCGTTCTACTATCGAGAGTTAAAGACAAGTCTATACACAGCCAAGTTGATGTATATAGACTTCTGCGTTTCTGTAACTATACGAAAGTCAGTTCATACCAATAAGCCTAAATACATAAACTCTATTCATTCTATATTTAATAGACTCTTCACCAGAAACAAGTGGAGAATGAATTGATAAATATAAATTTTCATATTTTTATATTCATTTGTATATCTGCCTACAGTTATAACTTACATGCTGCAGATTTAGAAGAAGAGCGACTGTTTAAAGCTGCATTTACATATAATTTTGCAAAATTCACAATCTGGCCTGAAAATACAGAGGGACAGGACGGTCCCCTGATACTTTGCACAATAGGAAAAAGCAAACTGGTTAATGACCTTAATCGTCTAGGTGGTAAACTAATAAAAGGCAGAACTGTAGCTATAAAAGCAGTTAACAATATTAATTCAAAAGAAAACTGCCATATCTTATATATAGCAAAATCCAAGAAAAATAAAGTTAGAAATATTCTAGATATTATAAAGAACAAACCTGTTCTTACTGTTAGTGACTTACCAAATTTTGTCACCTCGGGTGGAATAATACAATTTTACCGAAAAAATCGTAAAACACACATGATAATCAATTTAGACACAGCTCGTAAATCGGGATTAGAAATAAGCTCTAGACTACTTATTCTAGCAGATGTAATTAACACAGAAGATACGCCTTAATGCTTAAAAACTCCTCTATCAAAAAGAAACTTGAAGCTATTATTTTACTTACAGCTACTGCTGTATTAATACTAAGCTTTACTTTACTTATTATAGTTGAAATAGCATCATCCAGAGATGAGACAGAGGCCAGGTTACGTACACTAGCCATCGTCTTAAGTGCTAATAGCAGTGCTGCTATTACCTACCGTGACGAACTTGCAACTGAAGAAATACTATCGACTCTATCTTCTCAGACAAACATTATATGGGCAGGTATAAATCTCGATAACACCACTCTGGCTGAATATAAGTCACCTCATTTTAAAACACTCCCGGAAAACGAACGCATTAATATAACTCAAGACCAGAATCAATCCTCATTTTTGTTCGGAACCGTTAGAGTTAATGAGCAGATAATTTTTGATAATGAAGTCATTGGAAACTTCTATATCGTAAGTGATATGAGCCAGGCACATGCTGTAATAAAAAAACAGATTTATATCATTCTGGTAATTTTTGTTATCTCTATGATAATCGCGGCATTACTTTCAAATCGTCTACAGAGAGTTGTATCTATTCCTGTAAGGCGTTTACTAAATACAATGGAATCTGTAGCTGTTAACCAGGACTTCAGCTGTAGAGCAGAGCCTATAAGTAATGATGAACTAGGCACATTAGTAAACGGTTTTAACTCTATGTTAGATCAGATACAGGTATATGATAAAAAGTTGACAAGTTACCAGCAAGACCTAGAAACATTGGTGATTGATAGAACTAGAGAACTTGAATCTGCTAAGGAATCTGCAGAAAAAGCAAACCAGGCGAAAAGTGAATTTATTGCAACCATGAGCCATGAAATAAGAACACCTATGAATGGAGTCATAGGCTTTACAAGTTTGTTACAAAAAACTGAACTAAGCGACACTCAAAATGAATATGTAACAAATATAACTAATTCTACTGACAACCTTCTTAGTATTATTAATGATATTTTAGACTTTTCAAAAATAGAAGCAGGCAAGCTCACACTTGAACATACTAATTTTTCTATATATAAACTAACCGAAGACATATGTATTTTATTCAAAAATGACTTTTCAGATAAGAATCTTGAATTCAGAATATTCATTGATAAAAATATACCCAATGTTCTACGTGGTGATCCTGTAAGATTAAGACAAATATTAACTAATCTGATCTGTAATGCCATCAAGTTTACAGAAAATGGCAGCGTTACATTAAGAATAGAATTAAGCTCACAAACAAAAGAGCCTGGTAAGACTGATGAAATCACCAATTTAAACATTTCAGTACACGACACAGGCATAGGCATACAACCAGAACAACAAGCAAGATTATTCAATCCATTTCAACAGGGTGACAGCTCTATCACAAGACGTTATGGCGGCACCGGCTTAGGACTTGTAATTACACAACGCCTTATTTCATTAATGGGGGGAGAGATTAAACTATCCAGTATTCCTGACGTAGGTTCTACCTTTAGTATTAACCTAAAACTGGAAAAACCAGGTGATCTTAGTTTAACTTCAGACATCTACACACTACCCGCCTCTACAAATGAAATTAAAAAACACCTATCAAACTTAAGTGTTCTGGTTGTTGATGACAACAATATCAACCTGAAAGTTGCAACGACATTACTAGAAAATGAAAACGTTAAAGTAATTTCAGCCACCAGTGGTGCAGAAGCATTAGAATGCCTGCGCAAACACAAAATTGATATTATTTTGATGGATTTGGAAATGCCAGATATGAGCGGTATAGAAACGACAAAAAAAATACGCGAATTAGAACTATGCAGCAATGATACGCCTATTATTGCTCTCACAGCACATGCTTTTTCTGATATGAGAGTAGAAGTCATTGAGTCCGGCATGAACGACTTATTAGCAAAACCTTACAAACCAGAAAATTTATATGAAATAATCAGCGACTGGACTTTAAATAAAAACACACAACCACTAAAAAGCACTACCGTAAATCAGGAAGAAGAATTATTACAAACCTACAACTATGAAGATGCACTAGCTACAGTGGGTGGTGATAAAGCGGTAGCAAAAGAACTTCTCAATGACTTCCTCGGAAGTCTGCTAGAGTTTGAACAGGCCTTAGAAATGAACCATAAAAAATGTGATTACAAAGAACTATATGATTTAACTCATAAATTATCCGGATCAGCATCCGCAATATGTGCATCAGCCTTACACGCAGAAACCATAACTCTTCAGAACATGTTAAAACAAATACCGCTACCCCATAAGCAGATAGATGCTAGCGTAATAGCCTTAATGCATAAATGTAAAACATTTAGAGAGTTCTTCTGATTAAACATTTATCTATTAACGATTCATATTCTTTTTTGTTTTACTTGTCGCAGTAGCCGTTAGCGGATCATCTGGCCAGTAATGCTTTTTATACTTTCCTCTTAATTCTTTTTTTACTTCAAAATAAGTTGTATTCCAGAAACTTTTCAAATCCTGCGTAACCTGCATTGGCTTACTTGCCGGTGATAATAAATGCATCATCAACTTGCAGGCCCCATCTAAAACAGTAGGCGTATCATACAAACCAAACACTTCCTGCAACCTGACAGAAAGCACAGGCTGCGTGACATCGCTATAATCAATTAATATCTTCGAACCACTTGGTACAGTAATTTTTTCTGGCGTTAATCTATCTAATAATTTCTGTTGCTCCCAGCTAAGTTGCATCTTTAACAAAGCATATATATCAAGGTCATTGACTTGTTTGATACTATTTTCATTTAATAAATGAGGTAACAACCATAATTTCAAATTAGCTAGCAAAGCCTCTTCAGTGAAATCTGGAAAGTCATAATCTACAATCTGGTTTAATCCAGAATCTGACTTTTGAGCATAATGATTAACAAACATTAAGCGCTGCCTAAGACTAGTCGCATCAGACGACCAGCTTAAACAATCCAGACCTTT
>Ga0316207_10004893_pt1 | contig 11361 bp, 11 predicted proteins | sample 6weekpyrite_MG_FD_204943 | JGI IMG/M metagenome (GOLD analysis project Ga0316207, IMG submission 204943) | Microbial mat bacterial communities from mineral coupon in-situ incubated in ocean water Damariscotta River, Maine, United States -... | ecosystem: Environmental > Aquatic > Marine >...
CGTTTATTCTATAAAAAAGGTCCTCTCTAAATGCCCCCTGGGACACAAGTTGAGTTAAGTCTTTGTGGCTTGCGCTGAGAATACGTACATCAATACTTTGTTCAACCGAACTACCAATTGGTCGTATGGCTTTTTCCTGGATAGCTCGTAGTAATTTAACCTGCATCTGTAAAGGCAAGTCAGCAACCTCATCTAAAAACAGTGTGCCACCATCTGCCGATTTAAAAAGACCTGACTTATCATCATTAGCACCGGTGAAACTGCCTTTGGTGTGACCAAAAAATTCACTTTCCATGAGTTCACTCGGTATGGCGCCACAGTTAACGGCAATAAAAGGTGAGTCGGCCCGTGAGCCATACTGGTGTAGTAAATGGGCAGTGAGCTCTTTGCCGCAACCGGATTCTCCGTGTATATAAACAGGAGCCTGGCTCCGTGCCAGTTTCTGAATTTTGTTATTCAGCTCCTGGATGACTTCTGACTCACCTAGTAATGTATATTTTCCCGTCTTGCTAATCGAGGCGCTTTTTGAGCTAGGTAGTTTTATAGCGGACTTAACAAGGTTTCGTAAAACATGTAAATCAACAGGTTTAGAAACAAAGTCAAAAGCACCGAGTTTCAGGGCTTTAATAGCAAGCTCCATATTGCCATATGCTGTAATAACAGCTACAGGAACTTCAGAATGATGTTTTTGTATAAAATTAATTATTTCAATACCATCACCGTCGGGTAGATTCATATCAGTAATACATAGGTTGAATGTATCTGATGTTAATAACTCTTTGGCCTGTTTTACAGTATAAGCAGATTGCACCGCAAGCCCCATACGGCTAAGGGTGATTTCAGCTAATTCACATAAATCAGGCTCATCATCTATAATTAGCGCTTTAATAGATTTGTTAGAAGTCACTGTGGTAAGTTACCCTTTATTAAAAGTATTCAGTGCATGATTTAAACATAATTTAGCGGAGACTCAAGTAATGTTGTTCAGGTTAAAGGCTTTTAGTTTACATTTATTAGCTAGTATGTGTGTAATTTCTGTTTTTCTAACATTTGTATTTCTTGTCTGGTACCCGGAGCCCTATTATAAAATTTATGGTGTTTGGGGTGCAATAAAAATTGTAGTCGGTGTTGATTTGTTTATTGGGCCGTTATTAACACTAGTTGTATTTGATGAAACTAAAAAATCATCGGTTCTGGCTCGTGATTTGTTTGTAATTGTCTTGCTGCAAGCGAGTGCATTTATATGGGGTGTGCATGTTACCCATTCAGTTAGACCCAGTTTTAATGTTTTTCATGAAGGTACTTTCTATCTTTTCTCAAAGCAGGATGTAGATGTGGACAGGATGGTTAATAAAGATTTAGTTCCCGCGTTTTGGCAAGCTGCGACAAAAGTATATGTAAAGCCGCCTAAAGATAAAGAAGAATATAATCATATATATGCGCATTTAATAGACTCTGACAAACGCCCTGATGTTATGTATTTGACTGAGCGCTATTTGCCTATAAATGATATAAAGGAGAAGGTTGATAACTCAGCAATCAATATAGATAAAGCATCTAAGAATCCGGAAAATAAAAAAGCTATTGATAGCTTTTTTAGATTATCAGATAAAACACCTGAAGAGTGTCGTTTATACTCTATAAAGGGCGTTAATACTCATGCGACACTAGTTGTTGAAAAAGAAACAGGGAAAAATATTGGGTATATTGACAGAGTGTTAAACTAATGGATTTTAGAGGTTAATGTTTAATTCATTAAAAACGTTGTTAAAGATTATAATAAGTTGTTGATTAGGTAATTGCAAAGAGATGTTAATGATTGAATGGAGTGATAAAAATAAAAATATAATAGCTAATCTAATCGTTTTTTTAGTTTGTTATATATGTTTGGTGTATTTAGCTTTGCGACCGCCTTATGCATTTGATAGCTTCTGGCATCTAAAGTTGGGCGAGGACTTGTTACTGAACGGATTGTCGCCCTGGGTTGATCGTTACAGTTTCTCATATTATGAAAGCGAGGTGTCACGTGTTCCTGTTATATTTCAAGTATTATTAGCGCTATTTTTTTCTGTGTTTGGTGAAGCAAACGGGTTTTTTAGTTTTAAAGTGTTTTATATAACGGTGTTGCTAATTTTTATAGCACTATATTTTAAAAAAATAAAATCTCCAGCATTTGTTGTTTTTCTTGTTCTACCGTTTATTGCATATTTCATACATGCTCGATTAATAATACGGCCTGATATACTTTCTAATATTTTAATTGTTATTTGCCTTACGTTATATTTTACAGCGCGTAAATCATTTGGAAACAAAGAGCTAATAGCTATTGCAGTGCTTTTGCTTTTTTGGGTTAATTATCACTCCCCTGTCTTTGGTTACGTGTTAATTTTTGGCTTGTTTGTTGATAAAGCGATTAATAAAATTACTGGTAATGACAATAGTTTTAGTTGGTGTTATTGGTTTTTATGGGGAGTGCTGATTTTCTTAATTGGTTTTGTAAACTATAGGGGAGAGCACTTTTTTATATTAATGTTATCATTTTTGAGTAGTGATTTTAGCAAGTATATACAGGAATACTTACCAGCTCATGAGGTTTTTAATGCTGATAAGCTAGTTTATTTTTCATGGCTAGTTACAGTGGTATTAGTTCCATGGTCAGTGTATAAAAAACATTATGGACTATCTTTTGTTCTGTCATTTTTGTTTTATTTTTCGTTGACTTCAGCTCGTGCGGTTCCAGCAATTGCTTTAATTGATTTTTATATATTGGCTTACTTTCTTAGTCAAGTTTCGTATAAAGGGCTTTTGAAATATATCTCAATGCCTATCATTAATATAATAGTGGTCTTTGCATCTCTGGTAGCTTTATTTGCGTACTATACGCTTGTAATGGATATTATGGTGACCTTAACCAATCATAAGAATGAGAAGATAATAATAAAAGAGAGATATCCTGAAGAAGTTAGTAATTATTTAAGAGATTACCAGCAAGGGGGTAATATATTAAATGAGCTTAGAACAGGTGGTTATTTGATGTATAAGTTATCTCCAGATTATAAGGTATACATTGATGGTAGGACCAATATATTGTATCCGGTTGAGTTTTTTAAACATGCTTATAATGTAATGAATAATGATGTGGCATTAAAAAATGAAATTGAGATTAAAAATGTTGACTATGTAGTTTATAAGAATGCACCTGATAAATATTCAATGTTTTCTAAAATAGAAAGTATGAAGCTAAATCTTGCAGATCAAAATTTCCTGTTGTTTTCGAAAAAGAATAAACCTGGGTTTACAGTAATAAGTAAATTATTGTTATATCCTATGTGTTGGAGTGACAAGCTTTCGTTAGATATTTACAGAGAAATAAATTTAGCTAATGTGATAGCGCTTGATGAGGAATTTGAAGTTAAAAAACATCTAAATATGTTAGAAAGCTATTTGGAAAAAAGAGATTTGGAAAATTTGCATGTATTTGAAAGTCATTCTGATGCATCAAGGCGGCTTGCGGCGTATGTGTCGTTAGAAAGTTACAATTATAATGAAGCATCTATTCTTTTTAGTATGATAGATAATGTCAATGAGTATGATGTTTTGATGATGGCGTATTCTTATATGAAAGCGAATGAGTATAAAAAGTCAGAAGAAGCGCTCAAGCGTTATTTAGAAAAAAATGGATATTTAAATGGTGAAAAACAATTACCATTAAATATCTCTTTGATGTTTCTACAGATATTAACAGTAATAGAATCTAAGAGTGGCTTAAGTATATTTCCAGATGTCTTTGTTAGAAATCTTGAGAATGCAGTCAGGCAAGTAATCGGTGATAAAAAGAATATACCTATATGGGTATCGCCTCATAAAGAAGCTTGTAAAGTGATGTTTTGAATTAGGTAGTATAAAATTAATAAAAATGATTTTGATATGAAAAAAATTGCTATACTTCAATCGAATTATATTCCGTGGAAAGGGTATTTTGATTTAATTAATAAATGTGACGTATTTGTGATCTTTGATGATGTTCAGTATACAAAAAATGACTGGCGAAATAGAAATCGTATTAAGACAAATCAGGGAGTTAAGTGGTTAACTATTCCTGTGAGGCAGGAAGGCCTTGATCAAAGAATAAACCAAACTAAAATTGCAGATGCTAGATGGGGTAGAAAACATTGGGCTAGTTTGTCTCAAAACTACAATAAATCACTATTCTACAAGGATTATTTTGAAGTGTTTGAACATCTATATTTGACAGGTAATGATATATATCTTAGTGAAATTAATTATAAATTCTTAAATGTTATAAATGAAATACTAGGAATTGATACAGTAATTATGAAGTCAGAAGACTTTGATTTGCTGGATGAAAAATCCGAGAGACTTTTGGGGATATGTAAGTCTTTAAAAGCTAGTACATATATATCAGGCCCATCGGCTAGTAGTTATTTAAATACAGAAATTTTTATACAGGAGGGTATTGCTATAGAATTTATGGATTATGAGGGATACAAGGAATATCCACAATTATATCCTCCCTTTGTACACGATGTAACTATATTGGATATGATATTTAATATAGGTCCAAACGTAACCAGTTATCTAAAAAGTTTTTAATAATGAAAGACACGTTATACTCAATAGTAGTGCCCGTTTACAAGTCGTCAAAATCACTTGTTGGTTTGGCAATGCGTATGAAAAACACGTTTTTAAAAATTAAAAATGCAGATTATGAGCTAATATTTATTAATGATAGTCCGTTTGAAGCGAAAACTGTATCAATACTACAACAATTGTCAGCTGAAGATGAAAATGTTCTGGTTATAGAGTTGGCGAGAAATTTTGGTCAGCAGGCCGCTACTCTTTGCGGAGTTGAATGTGCCAGGGGTGATTATATTATAACTATGGATGATGATTTGCAGCATGCTCCAGAAGATATAATTCATCTCATAAAAAAACAAAATCATGATGTGGTCATGGCGAAATTTAAAGTGGTAAAGCATAGTTTGTTCAAAAGAATAACTAGCGAGCTAAAATCCTATGTTGAATATAAAGTATTAAATAAACCCAGAAGTTTAAAGCTGTCTTCTTTTAGGTTGTTTAAGGCGAGTATTGCTAAAAATATGTTTTTAAGGAAAACGCCTTTTCCATTCATACCTGCCATTTTGTTTTCACTGACAATAGATATTGTAAATGTTGAAGTTGAACATCACGTTCGTAAGCACGGTGTAACGAATTATACGTTTGGAAAAATGTTACAGGTGTTTAATAATCTTTTGTTTAATAATTCCTCGATACTTTTACGAGGTGTCGGTTATATGGGGGTTGCGATAGCTGTTGTGAGTTTGTTTTTAATTGTTTTGGTTTTATATAAAAAGCAAGTTCTTGGTATAGAAGTTGAAGGGTGGACCTCAATAATGCTAGCGATATTATTTTTTGGGGGGACAGTGCTTTTCTCTCTAGGAATCATTGGTGAGTATTTAATAAGAATTATTGCAACCACAGAATCAAGACCAGTTTATATAGTTAAAAATAAGAGCAAAACCTAATGGAGGTTTTTATTACAGGTATGGGTAGATCTGGTACTACTTTAATTGAAAAAATTCTTAATAGTCATAAAAATATTTCAATTTTATCACAGCCTTTTCCATTGTTGTTTGTGTTTATGAAAAGACGTTTTTTAAGCTCCATGAATAATAATAAATACTATGTGTTAAATGATGGGCCTAATAATGGGGAATATGAACTATCTGATTTCTATAAGTTTATCAATGATTATGAAATAGATGAAAAAGACATTAATGATGTTTTTGAAGAAATGAGTCATTATTCTGGACAAAAGACAAAAGTAAGAAAAATAAATAATTATCAGAGTTTAATTTTTTTAGAGTTATTTAAAAAGTTGGTCAATGATGTTCCAGAAGATCCGGTCTTAAATATTTATGGATCAAAAGAAGTGTTCTGTGAAGAGTATATGCCATACTTTGTTAGTCATGGTGTCAAATGTATTGCAATAGTACGCGATCCCAGAGATGTCCTGGCTTCTGCTAATTATCCTCAGGAGCGTAAGTATATAGGTAATAAAAAGCCAGCGCTATTCATATTGAGAAACTGGCGGAAAAGTATAGAGTATATTAATTCGCTTATAGGCAATGATAATTTTTTTTGTTTAAGGTATGAGGATTTGATTTTATGTCCTGAACAAGTATTGGGTCAAATTACAAATTTTCTGGGTGTAAATGCTTTCGCAGATAATCACTTGGATAATGGTGTTGTTGGGCAAGACGGTTCTCTATGGCGTGCTAATACTTCTTTTCAGGGCGCAGATACATTTTTATCGGATAAGTCTATTGGTAAATATAAAGAAGTGTTAAGTGAAATTGAAATTAACTACACTGAAGTTATTTGTTCAAATGAAATGAAGTTGTTTAATTACTCAATAAAGAATTGCCATGACAGACAGCAGGTGATTACAAATTTCAAAGATATTGGTGTTGCTGACTCTGAATACTTGTCAGCTGACTATAGTACGCAGATGAATAATGTATTGTTTGAGTTGTCCAGAAATATATCTTATTAATCTTTTTATTAACTTAACACTGTATACACTTTAGGCGTGGTTAAAAATGAATGTATCTGAAGTATCGTCAGATTTATATCTAGATAAAAATGGAATATATATAGTGAAAGATGATGCCACTCAGTGCGTATCATATCCGGATGATGGAAATGAATCCTGTTATCAATTAGAGGATGTTTCTTTTTGGTTTGGCTTTAGGAATAAATGTATTTTATCTATAATTAATAGATTTTCACCGTCTGGTACTCTTATTGATATAGGTGGAGGAAATGGTTACGTAACTCGTGCAGTTTTAGATTCTGGCTTTGATGCAGCATTACTGGAGCCTGGTTATTCCGGAGCGTTGAATGGTAAAAATAGTAGAAATATTAAAACTGTTATATGTGCTACCCTTGAAAATGCAAGATTTAAAGAATCAAGTATAAGTGCCTTTGGCTGTTTTGATGTTATAGAACATATTGAAAATGATGTGGCTTTTATTAATGAGTTATATAAAGCGTTAATTCCGGGTGGTTATCTATATATAACCGTACCTGCTCATAATTGGTTATGGTCTAGTAGTGATATAACTGCAAAGCATTTTAGGCGATATAATAAGGCGTCTATTGAGTCTTTGTTTAATTCAAATTATAAAATAGAGTATTTCACATATTTCTTTGGTATTTTAATAATACCTATACTTCTGTTCAGAACTCTGCCTTATTTGCTATTTAAGAAAAAGAGATCAAGTGTATTTAATGGGGATGTCGAGCACGGTGCGTCAAAGGGGCGCTTAATTTCGTTAATCAACAGAGTGTTAAATTTTGAACTATCTAAAATAAACCGCGGTTTAGGTGTGTTGTTAGGTTCAAGTTGTCTCCTTGTTGTCAAGAAAGTACAATAAATTGTGTACAATTAACTATATATGGGTATTGGCAGTAACTATATTTTTACAGTCTTTTTCTATTCTATCAATTAAGTTTTCTACATTATATATTGATTATATAGCAGTAATATTTTTAGTGTTGGCGTTTGTTTTTATGGTTGCAAGGTCCTTTCTTTGGCAAATAGTTCTTAGAAATAATTCACTTTCTACTGTTTATCCGTATACATCATTAGTTCAGTTGTTAGTTTATTTTTATGCCGTAATTATTTTTGATGAAGTAGTTAATTTTAATAATATACTAGGGTTGACAACTGTTTTTATAGGAATATTTTTTTTATCAAAAGAGGATTCCTAAATGGTTTATTTCATTAGCTTTATTGTTGTGGTTTTAACTGTGCTCGGTCAGCTATTGCTTAAGCATGGCTCCGGACTTATGTGTAAAACAAGTTTTGTTAACCCATATATTGTTACAGGTTATTCGTTGTTTGTTATTGTGATACCGTTGTCTTATTATTTGATGAGCCTAATTCCAATGAAAAATTTTACGATAATAATGACGGTTAATTATGTTGCTGTTATGTTTTTATCTTCATTTTTTTTAAAAGATAAGTTGAGTAGAAATAAAATAACAGGCACTTTTTTTGTTGTTATCGGAATTGTGATTTTTGTGAGTTGAGTTTTTTCGATTTACGTGTGTTTGCAGAAGGAAATTTAATGTCGAAGTCTATAATACCTTTCAATAAACCCTTCGTGTCAGGTAAAGAATTGTTTTATATTGCCAATAGTGTCATGAGAGGCCATATAAGTGGTAATGGTTATTACACAAAAAAATGTGAGGAGTATTTAAAAAACTTCACACATTGTGAAAATGTCTTAATGACAAATTCCTGTACGGCTTCATTAGAAATGGCATGTATACTAATTGATTTAAATCCCGGTGATGAGGTTATAATGCCTTCCTTTACCTTTGTTTCTACTGCTAATGCTGTTGTTCTACGAGGAGCAGTACCTGTATTTTGTGATGTAAACCCGCTAACATTTAATCTTGATGAAGTGCAACTGACAAAGTGTTTAAGTAAAAAAACTAAAGCAATCATACCTGTACATTATGCAGGGCAGAGTTGCGAAATGAAATATATAATGGAATTTGCAAAAAATAATGGATTATATGTAATTGAAGATGCTGCTCAAAGTGTTGATGCTTACCATCATGGTCGTCACTCTGGTACTATTGCCGATCTGGGTTGTTTCTCATTTCATGAGACGAAAAATATAATGTGTGGTGAAGGAGGTGCCTTATTAATTAATAACCCTGCTTTTATTGACCAGGCAGAAGTTATCAGAGAAAAAGGAACTAACCGTGAAGCTTTCTTTAGGCGTGAGGTGGAGTTATATACATGGGTTGATAAGGGATCTTCTTATTTGCCTTCTGAATTACAAATGGCCTTTTTATATGCTCAACTAGAGAATCTAAAACATGTAACTAAGCGTCGAAAAAAAGCTGTTGACTATTATAATATTCATTTGAAAGGTCTTTCTGATAGAGGTATGTTTTCATTACCTAAATTTTTACCACATAATGAAGTTAATTATCATCTATATGCATTATTATGTAGAAGTGAAGCTGAGCGAGATGAGCTATTAAGTTATTTGCATGATCATAATATTAATGCCGTGTTTCATTATATTCCACTTCATTCATCTCCTGCCGGTAAAAAATATGGCAGGGTACCATTCGATAATTTACCTGTAACCAATATGGTTAGTGGATGCTTACTTAGATTACCTGTCTATTATGATATTTCTATAGAAGAACAAAGCTATGTAGTGAGTGTATTAAACGACTTTTATCAAGCTCGCTAAATAAATGTTTAAGGGTATCAGGCAGATAAAAACTGAATCCTAAAGCAGTTACCTTTATTATTACTCTCTATATATCTCATTTTTCCGCGATGGCTCTCTACTATTTCCTTAGAAATATATAGCCCAAGTCCAGTGCCTTGTGAATTAGTTGTAAAAAAGGGATCGAATATCTGTTGTGAAAGGTCTTTTGGTATACCGGGTCCATTATCAATAACATCCAGATAGGGTTGTTTTTCTACTTTATCAAAGCCAATAATCATATTAATTGAAACATCATTAAGTGGTTTGTCATTATGGTTAATTGCATTTGAGGTAAGGTTGCATATAACCTGATATAAGTGACTAGAATCAAACAGTATCTGGAGGTTGTCGGACTTAATATCAAGTGTAAGTTGTTTTTCTTCAAGTCCTTTCGTTTCAATAAGTTCTCTTTTAAAGTTCTCAAGCCAGTTTTTTAAATCAATGGATTCAGGTGCTCCCTGATCCTGACGCGATAGTTGTAATACGTTGTTTATGACTTTATCAAGTCTCTGTACTTGAGTGGAGATTATATCGGTTAATTTCTTGTCTGCTGGATCGAGCTTTGATTCACTCAATAATTGTGAAGCGTGATTAATGCCGCTCAGCGGATTGCGTATTTCATGAGCTATGCTAGCCGTTAATTTACCCAGAGAGGCCAGCTTAATTTGCTGAAAACGCTGGTTTAGTCGAGTAGCATCTTCGAGGAAGATTAGAGTATCACCGGCGTAAGGTGATTTGCTGTCGAGTGATCTGAAACCGGGTTGGATATCGGGCAAGCCCTGTTTTTGCGAAATAGCTTTATGGTGCATTTGGGGGTGCTCCTGCCATTCCAGAAACCGTGCATCTAGTGCAGGTAAAATATTTTCTAATAGTGGATTATTTCTTAATGAGATATTTCCGAGAATAGACTCTGCAGAACTGTTTGCCATTCTAATGTGGCCATTGTTGTCAACGACAAGTATACCAGTACGCATATTCTGAATTATATTTTCATTTAATTTTTCTAAATTAATTAAATCGACTGATCGTTGGCTGGCTAGTTCTTCATAGTCCCTGGCTCGTTTTGATAAAATTGAGGCGAGCATGCTTGAACCAAAAAATACCAGTCCCATAATGCCAGCAAAGGCAAAAACACTAGCAGGTGCAATGTGGTTTAGAAAGTTATATGTTTGCTCAAATAACATAGTTATTGAAGCAACGGCAGCAAATAGATAGGAGTCCCTACTGCGTAAAAATGTTCCGGTTGCAACAATATTAATGACAAGCAGCATACCCAGAGCGCTTACCAGGCCTCCGCTGTAATGCATCATTAGCGTAATTAATATAATGTCATTACTGCTGGCTAGTACTATCTGACGTTCAAATTTAATCGATCTTTTAAATTCTAGAAAAATAAATATAAGGCTGGATAAGAAAAAGGTCAGGCAGGTTAGTAAAAATGCCTGAGGATTTAGTTGGCCAAGAAAGCCGCCTATCTCATCTGAGAGAAAAAATATGAGAATAGCCAGTGAGAGTGTCAGGCGGTAATAATTGAAATGCCTTAACGGCCTCCAGGTCTGCGTGTCATCCTGAGAGCTACTTTGATTTGTCGCATTTTTAGATAAGCTCAATTGTTCTTATTCCAGTCATCCAGGTGTTGTGTGCTACAAAACGCTTTATCATCTCTGAATATCGCGTCTTCATTCGGGATATAGGTTTTACATTGCAGGCACTGTACAGTGTCTTTATCGTCGTTCTTAGTCACTGAGGACGATTTATTTTGTTGTAATTTAAAGCGCTGCATTACAGAGCGTATTAGCAATAAAACCACGACTACAAAAATAATAGTTAAAACACTTTTAAACATATACAGTAACAGCCCTTATCTCTGATAAAATCCAATTATTGAAACTATTCTAAACTAATACACACTATGACTAAAGCTGTACAACTATGCCTGGTTCAGGATCGGTTCCTGGTGGGTGATATCAAGGCGAATAGCCGTAAAATTATAACTCTGTCACAGCAGGCAAAGCAGGCGGGTGCGGATATTGTT
>Ga0316207_10004894_pt1 | contig 11360 bp, 11 predicted proteins | sample 6weekpyrite_MG_FD_204943 | JGI IMG/M metagenome (GOLD analysis project Ga0316207, IMG submission 204943) | Microbial mat bacterial communities from mineral coupon in-situ incubated in ocean water Damariscotta River, Maine, United States -... | ecosystem: Environmental > Aquatic > Marine >...
TTCTTGGCAGACAAACCCAGCTTTGGCTTAATCGTACAACCCAGCAGAGGACGACCGTATTTATTCAGCAGATCACGCTCAACCTGGATACCCTGTGGCGGCCCATTACAGGTCATGACATAGGCAAGAGGGAAACGGACATCTTCCAGGCGCAGAGCACGCAGCGCCTTAAAACCAAAGACGTTACCGACCAGTGAAGTCATAACGTTTACAACCGAACCTTCTTCAAACAGATCGATGGGATAAGCGATAAAAGCATAGAAGCAGGTATCATCGCCCGGAACATCCTCTATCGCATAAGCACGACCCTTGTAGTAATCCAGATCGGTCAACAGGTCGGTCCAGACCGTAGTCCAGGTACCGGTCGAAGACTCAGCCGCAACTGCCGCAGCCACTTCTTCACGGGGCACACCATCCTGTGGCGTAACTTTAAAACAGGCCAGAATATCCGTGTCTTTCGGGGTATAATCCGGCATCCAGTACGTTTCGCGGTATTCTTTTACACCCGCATCATAGGTTTTAGCCATTGCTTTCTCCAGTGGTTTAATAAGTGTATTTGGCGCACTACTCAGCGCGTGTAGACAGTATGCAAAAACCCGTGTACAAATAAAAATCGATAGTTTCTATCCGGCATATAGAGAACACCCGATGGCCTATTCAATTTCCAGAAAACTGGTTCAACACATCAGCCTGCGCCAGATGCAGATTTTTGAAGCCGTCGTGCGTTTACGAAGCTATACCCGAGCCGCCGATGAGCTGCACTTAACCCAGCCCACAGTCTCTATGCAGGTTAAAAAACTCGGTGAAACGATTGGCTATCCCTTGCTGGAAAAAATCGGCAATCGTCTGCATACCACCCCCGCGGGAGATGAAGTTTATGCCTCAGCGCAGAACATACTGAAAAATATGGCGGCATTGGGAGATGCTACCGCCGCCCTGGATGGTGTGATTAAAGGACCACTGCGTATTGCGGTTATTACCACCGCCAAATATTTTATGCCCCACTTGCTGGGCGCATTTATCAACCAGCATCCGGATGTCCAGCCCATGTTGAAGGTCACCAATCGCTCCCGGGTGCTGGAACGCCTGAAATCAAATGAAGACGATTTATTGATTATGGGACAGGTGCCGGTTGAACTGGATGTGGAAGCCTATCCTTTTGTCGACAATGAGTTGGTGGTGGTTGCCAACCCCACTCATCCCTTGACAAAACAACGCAATATTAGTCTGAAGCAATTACACAAAGAACGTTTTCTTATGCGTGAAAGCGGCTCTGGAACGCGCCTGGCTATCGAACGGCTGTTTGCCGAACAGAAGCTTGAAATTCAGCCTTATATGGAGCTGGGCAGCAGCGAGGCTATCAAGCAGGCAGTGATGGCAGGACTGGGGATCTCGGTTCTGTCGCGACACAACCTGCGCCTGGAGCTCGCCTGCAAGCATATCGCAATACTGGATGTAAAAGGCTTTCCACTGTTCTACCGCTGGTATGCGGTGCATTTGAAAGGCAAAAAACTCTCTTCCACCGCCAGCCACTTCCTCGATTTTCTGCTGCAACAGGGCAAAGATATGCTCCAGAACCTGTATCAGCCACAGGAAAAGCAAAAGGATCGTACCGCACCATCTGAATAATGCAGAGGCGAAAGCTCCAGCGGCGAAAAACGGGGGTATCCCAAACAGAAAAAGGGCTAGCGGCTATTAGCCGCTAACCCTTAATTTATGGTGGGCCGTCCGCGACTCGAACGCGGGACCATCGGATTAAAAGTCCGGTGCTCTACCAACTGAGCTAACGGCCCGAAAGGCATGTTGTGACGGGAGATGAGTAGGCGGGAACCTGCTTTGCCCCTGTACAAGAAGGCGTGAATTGTACCGAAATCCGTAGAAATAACAACCCTGAGAAGTTCTCAGACTCAGGATTGTTATTCCCTGACCTGTGCCCTAAATGGCGTCCAGCTTACGCATCCCGGCCGGCAACAGTTTCATGTCCACCAGCGCGCTAAGGAGGGCCTTGATAAAGCTGGCTTCCTCTTCATAGACCAGTTTGTAGTACTGAATTTTCATGGTCATGGCGCAACCAAACACAATCCCACCGAAAGCCAGGAAAGAACCCAGCGCGAGGGTGGAGATCCCGCTGATACCCTGTCCAATGGTGCAGCCCAGACCCAGCACACCGCCGATACCCATGAAGATAGCGCCGATGAAGTGGTTCAGGAAATCCCTGAAGTCGACAAACCACTCAATCCGGAAACTGCGGGAAATCAGCGACCAGACAAAGGAACCGGCGATGACGCCGATCACAGCCATGACGCCAAAGGTAACAAAGGGTTCATCGAAACTGTGCAGCGCCAGACGCAGGGTCTGACCAATGGGGTTAATGAAGGTGAAAGACTGTACGCCGACATCTTTGGGCCGGGCATCCGAATCATCTTCCAGCATATCCCAGGACTCGGCGCTGGCGTACTCTGTCCAGCTCAGCATCTCGCCATCAGCCGAAACCACCGCCAGGGCGGCGGTAATATACCAGGCGGCCAGTACGCCCAGCCCCACGACCAGACCACCGAGGATATTGTCAAAACTGCTGCGAAAATCCGCAGACTTCAGTATAAAGATGAGCAGTCCTGCCGCCAGCAGCAGTCCGGCAATCATACGTATGGTAGCAGCACCCGCATCCAGTTGCCCGGCCAGCAGGCTGCCCAGATCCTGCTGCGTGCTCAGGGCGATACTGGTCTTGCTGGTCCAGCCATAGAACAGTTCGGAATACAGGGTTTTGTCCGTGCCCGGAAAAGGGTTGAGCATGAAATAGGCGCTGACTGCAATCACCGCAAACACCAGAATTGACTTGAGGTTGCCGCCGCCGATGCGCACCAGCGTCTTGTTACCGCAACCACTGCCGTAGGTCATGCCAATGCCAAATATCATGCCGCCAAGAATGAATTCCAGCCAGGCGAAATTGCTGCCGCGATAAGGAGGAAGTGTCTTGTCGAGGCTGGCGAGGCCATTGGATTCCAGAAATACCACACCCAGAACAGCAACACAGATAGCCAGCAACCAGGCGCGAAAACGGCTTTTGTCTCCCATATTAACCCAGTCGGAGATCGCGCCCATGGTGCAAAAATTGGTCTTGTTGACCACCGCTCCCATGATGAATGCGGTTGCAAAAATCGCCCCCAGCACCGTTTCATGCGCGCCCATAAAGTCTTCAAAAATCACAGAATTTCCTCCTCGCTATTGTGGCCCTGGGGCCGGTATTGTCACCGTTTTGCACCGTATCCCGCCCGTCCGGAAAACGCCAACACTGACGAATCAGAGGATGTAGACGCAAATCCGGGCAGATTTATTCCGTTTTTTTCGCCTGGTAACGCGTGGGATCAGGCAAACCGGCAGCGGCAAAGCCTGCCGCTCGCAGCTGGCAGGCATCGCAACGGCCACAGGCGAGGCCGGCTTCATCCGGCGCATAACAGGAAACTGTTATGCTGTAGTCCACGCCAAGACGCACACCCTCACGGATGATCGCCGCCTTGCTCAGATTGATCAGGGGCGTTTCGATATGCAGCCTGCGCCCTTCCACGCCGGCTTTTGTCGCCAGGTTAGCCATGCGCTCATAGGCCTCGATATACTCCGGGCGGCAGTCAGGGTAGCCGGAATAATCCACCGCATTCACACCGATAAAAATATGGCCCGCTTCCAGGACTTCCGCCCAGCCCAGCGCCAGCGAAAGAAATATGGTATTACGTGCGGGCACATAGGTAACCGGAATTCCCGCTGAACCCGTCTCAGAAGCCGACTGCGGCACAGGAATCGCGGTATCCGTCAGCGCCGAACCGCCGATGCTGTCCAGATTCAGGCGGATCAGCTTGTGCTCAACTGCAGCCAGATTATCCGCTACTTTTCTGGCCGCTTCCAGCTCACAGCGATGGCGTTGACCATAGTCGAAACTGAGCGCGTAGCAAGCATAGCCCTGCTCTTTCGCCAGCGCCAGTGCGGTGCTGGAGTCCAGCCCGCCGGATACCAGAACCACCGCTTTTTTCATCGCCCCTTTTCATCTCCCCACAGCAGTTTGTGCAATTGTATCTGCATCCGCACCGGCAGGCGATCGGCCAGAATCCAGTTCGCCAGATCCGTCGCCGACAGCTCGCCCTGTACCGGCGAAAACAGCACCTCACAACGCTGGGCCAGATCATATTCGGCCAGTTTCGCCCGCGCCCAGTCATAATCCGCCCGCGTGCCGAGTACGAACTTGATCTGATCGCCAGGTTTGAGTTTGCCGATATTCTGGTAACGGTTTTTTGCTTCTTCAGCGGAAGACGGTGTTTTCAGATCCATGACGATGGTCACCCGCGCATCAACCGCAGCAATATCCAGCGCGCCAGAGGTCTCCAGAGAAACCATATAACCGGCATCGCACAGGCGCTGCAGCAGGGACAGGCAGTTTTTTTGCGCCAGCGGCTCACCGCCGGTCAGCGTAACATAGTGAGGATCAAAAACGGCGGTCTGCGCAAGGATGTCATCAAACGACATCCATTCGCCGCCCTGGAAGGCATGCTCAGTATCGCAGTAAGTGCAACGCAGGGGGCAACCGGTCAGGCGAATGAACACGGTAGGCCAGCCCACCGTGCGGGATTCCCCCTGCAAAGAATAAAAGATTTCACTGACTCGCAGGCGATCCTGCCCCTGTGAGTGTGCCGGCATCAGGAGGCGTTGTTAATCTTGATTTTCTGCAACAGATTCTGCGCCTGTCCGGCTTCTGTGGTGCCTGGATAAGCGGCCAGCAGCTGTTCGAGCATGGCCTGCGCCTTGGGATAATCTTTCAGCTCATAATAACTGTAACCGATCTTCAGCATGGCCTCGGCGCGTTTGGGACTGCCGGCATAATTGTCGATAAGTTTCTGGTAATCGGCAATCGCTGTCCTGAAATCCCGTTGTGCATAGCTGGCTTCAGCCAGCCAGTACTGGGCAATGTGAGCATAACGGCCTTCAGGGTATTTCTCGATAAAAGCGCGAAAAGCCAGGCCAGCCTTGTCGTAGCGCAGCTCCCTTAGTAAATTAAAGGCCTTCTGATAAGCTTCCTGCTCGGTTTCCTGCTCCGGCTCACTCACCACAGGTTTGGCGGCAACTGCGGTACGCCTGCCGCCGGTGGGTTTGCCACCTGCCACTGTCCCGGAAACATGCGCACCACTCCCCGCCGCCTTTGCTGTTGCGGCCGCTGTCACCGCTGTTTGGGCTGGCGTCGAAGATTTCGATTTATCCACTGCCACCGGCGCACGACCGGTCTGCTTACGCTCCAGTTGTAACAGGCGACGATCGATATCGATATAGAGCTCACGCTGGCGTTTTCTGATTTCATCCAGCTTGTGCATCTGTACTTCGTTGTCACCCTGAATATTTTGTACGTCCTTTTGCAAATTTTCGAGGCGCAGGAGAATATCCACCAGCCCCTGGCTATTGATGAGCCGTTCCAGCCGTTCCACCCGTTCCGCGGTTGTCGGTGGTGACGGGATCGCTGCCGGCTTTGCGGGTTTGGCTGTTGCCGATTCTTCGGCAATAGACTGACCCGCCAGCCCCATGCCCAGTACGACTAACAAAACAGAAGATAAAAATGTTCGCTGCATGATCAATATCCTGAATAGAGAATTTCCACGCGCCGGTTCAGGCGCCAGGCGGCTTCATTATGATCCAGTGCTACCGGCCGTTCCTCACCGAAGCTGATCATCTGCACCTGTGACGGCGACACGCCCTGAACCAGCAGCAATTGCTCAATCGCTCTGGCACGGCGCTCGCCCAGGGCAATATTATACTCCCGACTGCCGCGTTCATCGGCATGCCCTTCGAGCACCACCGTCACCTTGGGCTGCATGGAAAGATAATTGGCATGCGCCGATATCACCTCACGATCTTCCGGACTCAACGAACTGCTGTCCAGCTCAAAGTAGAACACCCGCTTGGCCAGAGGGCTGTTGGGATCTTCCAGTTCCCGACCGGCAAAAGCACCGCCCATCTCGGCGCCGTAACGCTGATCCTCGGCGCCCGTTTCACCTTCCTTCTGTTTCTGCTGCTCCTGTTCAGCCGCAAGGGCCGCGGCATCTTCATCACTTACCCGCTTTTTCACCGGGCCGAACTTACAGCCCGCCAGGCTCACGACAAAAATGGCAATCAGCAGATATTTAAACCCTTTCCCCATGATTTTCCCCTTACATTGTTAAATCACGTTTATCGAAACATACAGCGCCTAACTCAGCATAGCCAGAATCCATTGCGCACGTAATTAACGCAGAGAGCGCAGAGGCGCGGAGACGCAGAGAAAAAATCATTAATAATCATACAATCTCTGCACCGAGAGAATATCGCTTCACGAACTTCCCATAGTATCCCTTCGGGCTTCATTACGGATTTCCCAATCTTGCTTCACAAGATTCTGGTTACATTCGGTATTTCCTGCACTTTGCTCCAGTCACGTCTTAGCGCCTCTGCGCGCTCTGCGTTTAATACAAACGTCTTATTGGACAGCCCCTTTAAACGGCGACCAGGCCGGCTCTCTCACGTCCCCCATTTGCAGGCTCAGGCGCTGGTGCGCCCGCCCATCCACGGAAACCGCCGCGAGAATGCCACGATAATTATCCTCGGTGGCATAAATAATCATACTACCATTCGGTGAAAAACTGGGCGATTCATCCAGCCGGGAATCGGTCAAAATCTGGAAACGACCGGTCTTTAGCTCCAGCACCGCAATCTGAAATTTGCCTTTTTCCCGATGCACCATCGCCACCCGCCGGCCATCGGGTGAAATCGAAGCGCGAGAGTTATAGTTGCCGTCAAAGGTCAGACGTCGCGGTCGACCTGTCGCCGCACCCTGGCTGTTCAGCTCCACCCGGTAAAGCTGCGGCGAACCACCCCGATCCGAGGTAAAAATCAGGGCATTGCCGTCCGGCATCCAGGCCGCTTCCGTGTCAATAGCATAGTGGCGGGTAATGCGGGTGAATTTTTTGCTTTTCAGATCGACAACATAGATCTCCGGATTGCCGTCTTTGGACAGGGTCAGCGCCATCCGCCGACCGTCCGGCGACCAGGCCGGCGCGCCGTTGATGCCCTTAAACCCACTTATTTTTTGCGTCTCACGGGTGAGGATATTCTGTACCTGAATTTCCGGACGACCACTGAAGAACGTAACATAAGCCAGCCGCCGACCATCCGGCGCCCAGCTCGGTGACATCAGGGGCCGCGTGGACTCGTACACGATTTGCTCATTAGCCCCGTCGGAGTCGGCAATCGCCAGCCGATAAAGTTTCGTCCCTTTGCGGTTTTCTGTCACTGTAATATAAGCGATATGGGTGTCAAACGCGCCCTGCACCCCGGTAATGGTCCGGTAGATAATATCGCTGATCTGGTGGGCGGTAGTGCGCAGATTCGGCTTGCGGCTGCGAATGCTGTAACCGGCCAGTTGCTTGCCTTTATATACGTCCAGTAACTGAAACTGAACCTGGAAGGCGCCATCCGGCTGTGAAATTATCTTGCCGACTACCACATAATCGACCTTCAGCGCACGCCAGTCGGCCAGGTTCACCTTGCCGGCTTCGCTGGGCATGGCGATCATGTCTTCTTCCGGCAGCGCTTTGAAAAAACCACTGCGCTGCAAATCCGCGGCAATAATTTTATTCATGTATTCCGGTGGCGCATCCTTGCCCGCCCAGGCGAAGGGCACAATCGCGATCGGCGCCGCGCCTTCCACACCCTGGGTGATTTCGATCGTCAATACCGCATGCGCCTGTGACACAGCCAGGAATATAAAACCGAGAATAAAAGATAATTGTTTTTTCATGTTCTGCATCAAATTTCTGTTTTTCAGTTCAGTCGACCTGTTCGCTATTAGAGATCACGAGGTTCAAAGGAAAATATCACTTCCCTGAATTCATCAAACAAACCACTTTCAATACTCGGTACCGGCAAGGGTGCGGCGCGATAAACGGCAGTCTCCACCGAACGATCGAAGGCAAGATTACCACTGCTTTTGATAATCTGCACATCGATCACTTCACCACTCGGAATAATCCTGACTTTTACCTCACAACTAAGCCCGTTCACATCCGCTGAAGGCAGGGTCCAGTGCCGGCTCACCGCATTTTTGATCAGCCCCAGATATTTGCCGATTTCGCGCTGACTGGACTGACGCTGGGCCTGCTGACGGGCGGCATCTCGTCGCTGACGATCCGCCTCCAGCTTCTGTTTCATTTCCGCTTCCTGGCGCGCCAGTTCTTCCTGCTGTTTGCGCTCTTCTTCCTCGATACGTTTTCTTTCCGCCTGTTTGCGCTCCTTCTCTTCGGCCAGCCGTTTTTCCCGTTCCTGTTTTTTCTTCAACGCCAGTTTGCGTTTTTTCTCTGCCGCTTCTTTCTGCTTACGTTTTATGGCTTCCTGCCTGCGCTTTTTCTCGGCCCGTTGTTGTTTCTTTTTTTCCGCCAGACGCTTCTTCTCGCGCAGTTGCGCTTCCTTTTTCCTGCGCGCCTGTTCCCTTATTTTCTGCTGCTGACGATTCTCCAGCTCACGACGACGCTGGATTTCTGCATTGATCTGTTTCTCATCAATCGCCTCGGCCTTGATCACCTCCGGCATCACCTTCGGTTTTAGCGTTCCCTTTACCCCAGGCTCATCGTTACTGAATTTGAAACTGACCAGCAGAATGACAATAAAAATCACATGCGCAAGAACCGCCAGCACCGCCGCACGCGGATTGTTCCTGATCTGCTGCCACATTCAACGCACGCCCGGTTTATCGACCATCCGCGTAACCAGACCCACGTGTTCAACGCCCGCCTGTTTCAGCTCCGCCATTAGTTGCACAACCTTGCCGTAATTCGCATTTTTATCGCCTTTAACATACACCGTATTGTCCTGGCGATGCTTTAACACAGCCTTGATCCGGATCATCAGCTTGCCGGTTTCCAGCGGCCTGTCGCTGCTATCACCCAGATTCAGGTAATAGCGCCCATCTTTATCCACCGAAACAATGATCGGCTCTTCGTCTTTCTGTTCAATCGGCGTGGAGTCGGTCTGCGGCAGCTCGACACTAATGCCCTGGGTCAGCAAGGGCGCGGTAATCATAAAAATCACCAGCAGCACCAGCATCACATCGATATAGGGCACCACGTTGATTTCGGACATGCGTTTTTTGCGCGCACGCCGAATGGGCTGGGAGGGATACATATCAGACATGCACCTGCCGTTGTAGAATGGTCGAGAATTCTTCCACAAAAATATCGTAACGACTAATGATGCGCTCGACATCGTTGGAATAACGGTTATAGGCGATTACCGCCGGAATCGCCGCAAACAGCCCCATAGCCGTGGCGATCAGGGCTTCAGCAATACCCGGCGCCACCGACGAGATCGTCGCCTGTTTGACCGCACCCAGCGCCATGAAGGAATTCATGATACCCCAGACCGTACCGAACAGGCCGACATAAGGGCTGGTAGAACCCACCGTGGCGAGGAAGGACAGATTCATTTCCAGGTTGTCAATTTCGCGGTTCAACGCCACGCGCATGGCCCGTTGCGCGCCCTGCAAAATGGCCATCGGTTCGACATTGGCATTTTTGCGTAACTGGGCGAACTCGCGGAAACCGGCCTCGAAAATCATTTCCATGCCGGTCAGGCGACCTCGGCGACTGGACAGGCGTTTATACAGCTCGCCCAGATCCGCACCGGACCAGAACTTGCGCTCAAAACGATCCGCCGATATGCGGGCTTTTTTAATGACCGAACTTTTAAGAAAAATAAGCGTCCAGGAAACCAGCGACACCACCAGTAACAGCAGCATCACCAGTTGCACCACAAAACTGGCGTTCAGTATCAGGTGGAAAATCGAAAGTTCAGGCAAGAATTACTCTCCATCATTAAATTCAGCAACAAGGTGCACCGGCAGGGGCCGGGGTTTAAAACTGTTACAATCAAGGCAGGCAATTTTTATCCGGCCCTGACACAATATCGTCTCGTCATTATTCCTGCGAATAACCTGTTTAAACGTCAGGCTCGCCCGCCCCTTCTCCACCAGCTCGGCGCTCACCGTCAGCGTCTCATTGAAACGCGCGGGCTGCAGATAATCCACCTGCACCGAGCGTACGGCAAATATGACCGACTCACGGGCAATGAGTTCATCCTGTTCCAGACCCAGACTGCGCAACCACTCGGTGCGCGCCCGTTCCATGAATTTCAGATAGTTGGCGTAATAAACCACGCCACCGGAATCCGTGTCTTCATAATAAACTCTCACCGGCCAGAGGAACGTGTTCAGGTTATCACTCATAGATAGCGCACTTTACTCATCATCTGTTGAAAACATGTCCAGCGAAGCCGACTCAGCATCCCGCAATTGTGTCGGGACCTTCAGGCCGAAATGCAGATAGGCATTGCGGGTCGCGGTGCGCCCGCGCGGGGTGCGCATGATGAAGCCCTGCTGGATAAGATAGGGCTCCAGCACATCTTCGATAGTGCCCCGCTCTTCGCCAATGGCTGCCGCCAGTGAGTCTACGCCGACCGGGCCGCCGGAGAATTTTTCCATGATCGCCAGCATCAGCTTTCTATCCATCATATCAAAGCCCTGCGCATCCACGTTCAGCATATCCAGCGCTCGTTGCGCCACCTCTTTGCTGATCCGGCCCTCGGCTTTGACCTCGGCATAGTCCCGCACCCGCCGCAGCAGACGATTGGTAATCCGCGGCGTGCCCCGTGAACGGTGAGCGATCTCCAGCGCACCACCGTCATCGATGTGTAAATTCAGGATCGAAGCCGAACGCTTGACGATGCTGACCAGATCGCTGGCATTATAAAATTCCAGACGCTGGACGATGCCGAAACGATCCCGCAGCGGGGAGGTCAGCAAGCCGGCGCGGGTCGTCGCCCCCACCAGAGTAAAGGGCGGCAGATCCAGTTTTATCGAACGCGCCGCCGGGCCTTCGCCGATCATGATATCAAGTTGATAATCTTCCATCGCCGGATAGAGAATTTCCTCCACCACCGGACTCAGGCGGTGGATCTCGTCCACAAACAGCACATCATGCGGCTCAAGGTTGGTCAGCATCGCCGCCAGATCACCGGGACGCTCCAGCACCGGCCCGGAGCTGTGTTTCATCTCCACCCCCAGCTCGTTGGCGATAATATGGGAAAGTGTGGTCTTGCCCAGCCCCGGCGGGCCGAAAATCAGCACATGGTCCAGCGCCTCCCTGCGACTGCGCGCAGCCTCGATAAAAATCTCCATCTGCTCACGCACCGCCGGCTGACCGACATAGTCATCCAGACGCACCGGACGAATAGCGCGGTCGATAGCATCATCGCCCTCCAGCGAAGTTTTTGAAACCAGCCTGTCCTGTTCAATCATA
>Ga0316207_10004895_pt1 | contig 11358 bp, 12 predicted proteins | sample 6weekpyrite_MG_FD_204943 | JGI IMG/M metagenome (GOLD analysis project Ga0316207, IMG submission 204943) | Microbial mat bacterial communities from mineral coupon in-situ incubated in ocean water Damariscotta River, Maine, United States -... | ecosystem: Environmental > Aquatic > Marine >...
TTCACCGGGTTCAAGTTTATCGGCATTCATTGCCAGGCACATTGAGCAACCCGGTTCGCGCCACTCAAAGCCCGCCTCAATAAAAATTTTATCCAGGCCTTCTTTTTCTGCCTGCTGCTTAACCAGACCAGAACCCGGCACAACCATGGCCAGTTTTACATTGTCAGCAATTTTACGGCCCTTGATTACGCCCGCGGCTTCCTGCAGGTCTTCAATACGTGAATTGGTGCACGAGCCAATAAATACCTTATCAATATTTATTTCGTTAACAGGTGTATTGGCCTCTAACCCCATATAGTTCAGCGCTTTTTGCATGCCACTGGATTTAACTTCATTATCCTCAGCAACAGGGTCAGGGACACTATCCTCAACAGACACCACCATTTCCGGTGAAGTCCCCCAGGTGACCTGAGGTTTAATATCTTCCGCCTTCAATGTGATTTCATGATCAAACACGGCATCATCATCACTCCTCAGGTCAAACCAGGCGGCTACCGCCTGATCCCATAAATCACCTTTCGGTGCATAGGGGCGACCTGAGACATAATCAATGGTGGTCTGGTCTACAGCCACCAGTCCAACGCGCGCGCCAGCTTCTATGGCCATATTACAAATAGTCATACGCCCTGCCATCGATAAGTCACGAATAGCCGAGCCGGAAAATTCCATGGCATAACCTGTACCACCCGCGGTACCAATTTCACCAATCACCGCCAGCACAATATCTTTTGCTGTCACCCCGGTACCTAATGTGCCTTCCACATTGATGCGCATATTTTTCATACGCTTTTGCAGCAAACATTGAGTTGCCAGCACATGTTCAACTTCAGAGGTGCCGATGCCAAATGCCATGGCACCGAATGCGCCATGGGTTGCGGTATGGGAATCACCACAGACCAGGGTCATGCCCGGCAAGGTCGCACCCTGCTCTGGCCCAATCACATGCACGATACCCTGGCGAATATCGTCCATACTAAACTGGGTAATACCAAATTCTTTTGTATTTTTGTCCAGTGTTTCAACCTGGGTACGCGCCACGGCATCACTGATACCCTGTGCACGCTCTGCACTGTCCGTGGGTACATTGTGATCAGGTACGGCCAGGGCAGTGTCCGTGCGCCAGGGTTTACGATTTGCCAGACGCAGGCCTTCAAAAGCCTGCGGGGACGTAACCTCGTGCACTAAATGACGGTCGATATAAAGCAGTGCGGTACCACCTTCTTCAGTTCGCACCACATGGGAATCAAATAATTTATCGTATAATGTTTTACCGGCCATTTCAGTTCTCCATACGCTAAGCCCACTCTAAACCGACCTACAAAGATCCGTTCGGGGCTGAGTCTTTCAGGTGTTTTATTCTAGACCTCAAAAAAACATAAAACAAATTCATCTTTTTCATATAAACTATTCCTTATTGGAATAGCCAAGCAACCGCGCAACCATTATCAGAACCATGGACATCCAGAATTTATCAGCATTCATTGCCGTCAGTGAGCAAAAGTCATTCTCCAGGGCCGCTGAGCAGTTATTTTTAACCCAGCCAGCGGTCAGCAAACGCATATCAGCCCTTGAGACTGAATTAAATACACAGCTGTTTGACCGTATTGGGCGACGTGTGCAGCTCACAGAGGCTGGGCGAGCATTGCTGCCCAGTGCTTTGCGTATTTTAGCCGAACTTGAAGAAAGTAAACGAGCCATTGGTAACCTGAGCCAGAGAGTTGATGGCAGGCTTAGCATTGCTACCAGCCACCACATTGGGCTACATCGTCTGCCACCGGTGTTACGTTCATTCACCCACCGATTTCCTGAAGTTGACCTCGATATTCGCTTTATGGATTCAGAAGAAGCCTGTCACCTGGTATTAAAAGGCGAGGTTGAGCTGGCCATTGCCACCCTGCCGGAAAACGAATGGGAGAATTTACATAGCCAGATTATCTGGCATGACCCACTGGACATTATGATTAGCGCCTCCCAGCACCGAGCTGGTATGCCACCAATGCCTGTATCAGAGCTTAGCCAGATGCCCGCTATATTACCCTCAAAAAACACCTTTACACGGTTACTTCTGGAGCAGGCGCTAGGGCTTAATGAACAAAACCTGAAAATCGCGATGGAAACCAACTATCTGGAAACCATTAAAATGATGGTTTCCATAGGGCTAGGCTGGAGTGTATTACCCATCTCTATGCTCTCTGATGATATCGCCAGGCTAAATGTAGCTGGCGTAGAGTTTGAGCGCCTGCTTGGCGTGGTTAGCCACCAGCAAAGGACATTATCTAATGCAGCGAAGATGCTACTGGATGAACTGGAAAAGGAAAAAAACTGATTCTTCGTCGCTAGAGGTTGTAGAGCCTGGTAAATGCCTCTTAAAACATTCCCCTTATGCACCCTCCCCAGCACCTGACTTAAACAAACTATACTTAACAATAAGCCTTACTGAGCATCGATAGCCAAATCTACCCTGGGGGTTTATGTTTACCACTGATATATCACTCGAAGAATGCACCCAGCTGTGGAAATCATGTGCTGAAAAGGTGGCTATATTTTTACTGGGCGCACCTGTCAAAAAAGCCAACCTCACCATTCCCTCTGAAACAACATTAAACGCCACACCGGAAACGGTCTACCTGATTAAACAGGGCATTTTAAAAGAAACACTACAGGGCAATATTATTATCCATTATGAAGATGGAGACCTGGTAGGTGCAGATGAATTATTTCAAAGCAGAGATAGCACCTTTACAACAGACTTTGCGGTAAAGGTTGATGAGTATGACACCCAGGAGCTTGTTAAGCATATTATTAGTGATAAGGCTCGAAACGAGGCATGGGTATATTTCTTAACTGGCCTGGCTAAAAGCTTCAAAATACTTATTGCACATTACAAGCAACAGGAAATTGAATTCCATCCCGAAGTTCGTAACTATAAAGCTGGGGAAATTATAATACATGAAGACGCAACAGATGATGAAGTATTTACTTTATTGTCAGGAAACGCGCTGGCCCTGGTTGGCGAAACAGTTGTAGGAGAAATTAAGTGCGATGAGATTTTTGGTGCCATTGCAGCTCTGACCGATACCCCGAGAACAGCAACCATAAAAGCTGAATCTGATTGCACAGTGCTTGTTGTCCCAAGCTCACGATTTAAGGACTTACTCACATCACGCCCAGACACGGTCGCCAATCTTATTCAGGACATGGCAAGAACAATCATTTCTGCTAATAAAAAAATTATCAGCTTGTCCCATTAACGACTTCACCCCTATGCTGGCCAGGTAAAACATTCCATATTGAACAAACAAAATAGGGAAAATGACACCTTATGTACACTATGCCATTAGTGTAATATTTCGATCAACTGTAGCGAATGGCAAAAACGAATGACCATCAAAAACCAAATTGAAAAAATCATTAACAGTGACTCGCCTGTCAATAAGGCTGAGACTATTCTGTACTATCTTATTCATGAGTGCCGCGTGCCGTTAATTGATAATGGCTGGCTAGATGACGATGATGAAACCTATAAAAAACTAAACGGATTTTGCCAGGAAATATCAGACCACCTGAAAGACATTGAGCTGATAACAGATCAGAAAAAAACTGCTCTGGATAAGTTTATTATGAATATCAATGCGTCAATAAAAGGAAGTGGTGCAAATTAATTATCCGCCTGGTTTTTCGAGCTGGAATTTCCACTTAAAAATATCACTAAAACGAAAATATCACTAAAACCCAAAAGCAAAATCCATTTACTTTAAACACAGGCTACTAACGCTTCAATAAGCCTTAATTAATGCCTTATCCCGGTAATACTTAAGCCTGAGAAAAACTTACTTTTCCGGTAGGGTCACATTGAGCTCAAGTATTGAGTGATTGTCATTATTATCCAGACTGACTGAAACCTGGTCTTCATCAATGGCAATATACTTTTTTATCACTTCAATAATTTCCTGTTGCATTTGCGGCAGGTAACTGGGCGACTTACGCTTTACCCGCTCATGCGCAACAATCACCTGTAAGCGCTCCTTCGCTAATGAAGCAGAACTAGGCTTATTACTTATAAAATAGTCAAAAATACTCACTACTTAGCCCCCAACAATCTTTTCAGGAATCCCTTCTTGCCCGCCTCAAGAAATCTAAAATCAACGTCTTCACCCAGCAGCCGCCCAACCGTATCACTATATGCCTGCCCGGCATCCGCGGCTTCATCAAAAATAACCGGCTCACCCTGGTTAGAGGCTTTTAGCACCGCTTCAGACTCCGGTATAACCCCTACCAGGGGTATCGCCAGGATTTCAACTACATCTTCTACACTTAGCATTTCACCCTGCTCGACCCTTGACGGGTTATAGCGTGTTAGTAGAAGGTGCTCTTTCACGGGTTCCGCACCGGTTTCAGCCCGCAGTGATTTACTTTGCAGTATCCCCAGAATGCGGTCTGAGTCTCGTACCGATGAAACTTCAGGGTTGGTGACGACAATCGCCTGGTCTGCATAATACAGCGCCATCTGCGCGCCCTTTTCAATACCCGCAGGGGAGTCACAAATAATATATTCAAACTTTTCAGCTAGCTCGTTAAGCACCGTTTGCACCCCTTCAAGGGTTAAAGCATCTTTATCCCGAGTCTGGGAGGCTGGTAGAATATACAGATTATCGTTTCGTTTATCTTTAATCAGCGCCTGGTTCAGGTTCGCTTCCTGGTTGAGCACATTTACAAAGTCATACACAACGCGACGCTCACAGCCCATAATCAGATCAAGATTACGCAGGCCCACATCAAAATCAATAATGACTGTTTTGTGTCCGCGAATCGCCAGGCCGCTACCAATAGCCGCACTGGTTGTTGTTTTACCAACACCACCTTTACCTGAAGTTACAACAATGATTTCCGCCAATGCATGGCTCCTTTTAACAGTATGATTAACAGTTTGAAAATAATTACCCTAGGGTATTATGGGCGAAGTATTAATTAAACCGGCTTCACATGCAAGGTCTGCTCGTCGAGGTAGGCCTGTACGGCCTGGCCCTTCAGTGCTTTATCCAGGGAGTCGCTGAGTATAAAGTGCCCGGCAACTGATATTAATTCAGCTTCAAGTTTCTGGCAAAAAACACGGGCATGACGATCCCCCTTTATGCCCGCCAGCGCACGCCCCCGCAGACTCCCATAAACATGAATATTTCCATCGGCCAGCACTTCAGCACCTTCACTGACCTGGGACAGGATAATTAGATCCGCCCCTTCAGCATAAACCTGTTGCCCTGAGCGAACCGGGCGCTGAATGACTTTACTCTTTCTATATGCCGGTTTTTCCTCATCGACAGGCTCCGCATTTTCAGCGGATCCCACTACCTCGGCTTCCTTTTGTATTTTAACAGCACGAGCACTTGAGCGTGAGGTTGCTGAATCTGAGACTATGGCAAGCCCGGTGAGTTTTACTGCCTCGGCAAAAGACTCGTCAACTGACTTAAATGCCAGGGGCTGTAGCTGGAGCTGGCGACAGATGCCGAGCAACTCGGTAAAGTCAATATCACCTTCATCTACTGAGGTTTTTTCCAGGCTAATCACCAGTGGCGACTGGTGAAAAAACTCAGGCGCCTGGCTAATCTTATCCTTAAGCTGTTGAGTGAAGCCTTCACGAGAATACCTATAGAGCTCAAGTATAAAAGTTGTAACTACACTTCCTTTTAACTGGAAGCTGGTTTCGCTCATCGATTAAACCTTTATTATTTTAAGTTTACCTGCGGATATAGCAGTGGTGTATGTTCTCATAAATTAATGATAGCTAACAGAAAATTTCAGGGGTACCATTTTTGCCAAGGCTTTTTCGCAAAAAACACAGCCCCCTACTTGAATAACCTTCTCCGAGTTACCACTTATCTCGAAGATGTTTTTTGAAAATTAAATTCAGCTATAATCGCCGGTTTTTATCGCCGATTCTTATCGCCAATTTTTATCTATTTTTAGCTACAGTCCGAGATTTATGATTAAGCAAATTAAGCAATTTACAGACTCACACGCATTTCAGGGTTTCATTGTTAGCGTTATTCTGCTCAACGCCATTATTATCGGCGCTGAGACCTACCCCTACATGCAGGCGAATTATGGAGAATTGCTGTATACCCTGGACCACATTTGTTTATGGATATTTGTGCTGGAAATTGCATTAAAACTGATTGCCTGTGGCAAGCATCCAGTCGCCTATTTCAAAAATGGCTGGAATGTTTTTGATTTTATTATTGTCGCGGCAGCATTCATACCCGGCATGCAAAGCCAGACCACGGTATTACGCCTGATAAGACTCCTCAGGGTTTTACGCCTGCTCAGTGCCATGCCGGGGCTGCAAATTATGGTCACTGCATTAATTAACAGCATTCCTCGCATCGCCCAGATGGCTATGCTCTCTAGCCTGTTATTTTATATTTACGCGGTTATAGGACAAACCCTGTTCTCACAGCACGACCCACAACACTGGGGGACTCTACACATATCCCTGCTGAGTCTGTTTCGTGCACTCACACTGGAAGACTGGACAGACCTGATGTACACCGGCATGGAGCTCTACCCCTGGTCCTGGATATTTTTTGTAAGTTTTGTATTACTGGCAACTTTTGTAATTTTCAATATGCTCATCGGCATTATCCTCAGCAGCATGGAAGATGCGCGTGAAGAAGTCATGAAAGAACATAACAAAGGTAAAAGCAGGGAAGACCTGGAGTACCAGCTGGAGGCTGCGCGGGATGCGTTAAATATTCTGGAAAAGGCATTAAAGAATCGGTAAATTAACTTCAAAAGATTTACCACAAATCAACGCTAATCAACCCTAATGTTTACAATTTATGCGCCTCAGACGCACAAATTGTAAAGTAGAAAAAAGCTATAATTGCGTGTATTCGCGTTTATTGACGGTAAAAGCTTTAGTCATTTTACATGGTATCAATACAGGGGACAGAACTGAAGTTCTGTCCCCGAGCGAAGGAAACCGAGTTATTTAACCCTCACTCTCTGCACACTTGATACACAGGTTTGCAAATGGTACCGCCTCCAGTCGCTGTGCATTTATTTCATCACCACACTGTTCACAAACACCATAACTTCCCTCTTCTATCCTTATCAGTGCCTTATCAATTTGCATGACAGTATTTTTGGCATCCTGCCCCAATGACATAAGCACATCCTGGTTTTCCATTTGTGTTGCCTGCTCAGAAAAGTCCTTTTCTATTTGCTCTTCTTCATGGTGCAGGTCTTTTGAAATAGCATTACCACGCTTTACAAGATCGTCCCGCAAACTTAAAAGTTTAGATTTATACATTTTCAGATCAGGCATAGTTTTCGCTCTATAGTTATCCACGCTACAAATGGAAGCATCTTATGCAGATGCCTTAATCATACTAAATAACTGGTCTTTCAGGTTTAGTCGCTCTTTTTTCAATGTTTCCACATAATCATCTGAAGTTGTCTCAACACCTTCCTCAATACGCTTCACCTGATGATCAAGGTCGTGATATTTATCAAACAGTTTTTGAAAGTGCCTGTCACTCATTTTAAGCTCATGAATACGTTCTTTGTGTTCAGGCAGTTCATGAATTAAATCGTGTTTTTCACCTAGCATTGTTAACCTCTCTATTAATTATCTAATTACAGATTAGTCCATATAGCGCTAATTACATTGATATCAAACAAATAAGGCATCTATTCGACCTGGTCCATTAAAGCAGGTCCATTAAAGCAGATCTATTAGAGCGGGTCTATTCAGGCAGGTTCTTCCGTAAAGTTTAATAGCTGAATGACCTCGGGTAACAATTGAGCATCACCCACTGCAACAATATGGTTGGGCGAATCCACTGTGAGGGGTTGACCATACCAGTCAGTGATAAGTCCACCCGCATTCCTGATAACAGGGTCCAGTGCAGCAAAATCATGAATGACTGGCCCGGCATTAATAACTACATCGAGATACCCTGCAGCGAGCAGGCCATAATCATACGGTGCAACTCCCCACTGAGACCAGTGTGCAGACTTCCAGAGCGTATCAATATAATGATCCCGACCTTCAGTATGCCACTCATAACCGGGGCGCGCCAGAATCGCCTTATTTAAAGCCCTGCATTGACGGGTACTAATGGCCTGGCCATTTAAATAACTGCCATAATCATCAGCCCCTATCCAGCGCTCCTTGCTAATAGCCTGGTCAATCATGCCCAGGATAAACTTCCCCTGGTAGGCCAGGCCCAGTAGTAATGCAAACAAAGGGTGCCCGGTCATAAAATACTTGGTTCCATCCACCGGGTCGACCACCCATAGAAACTCAGCCTGCGGCTGGTGTGCAGGATACTCTTCACCCAAAATGCCATGATCTGGAAATCGTTTCATAACCATATCACGAACAACAGTTTCAGCTTCTTTATCAGCCTGGGTGACAGGGCTACTATCGTCTTTATATTCAGTTGAAACCGGCTGCCGATAATATTTACGGTGCACCTGAGCCACGGCATCCGCGACCTGGTGAGCAAAAGCGACCAGCTCTTCTACCTGACTGTGTTTTAACATAGACCACTTATACCCATTAAATTAAATTCATTGCGCCTGAGATTATACCTGTAACGCTTCGCATACGTTATAATTGGCAAAAATCCCACACTAAACGAGTCCACTATGAAAATTAGCGCTGATAAGGCCATCACCATCAATTACATCCTCAAAGACAATAACGGCGAGCTCATTGATGAATGTAGCGACTCCAGTTTTATATACCTGCACGGACACAATAACATTCTGCCCGGCCTGGAGTCTGAACTGGAATCAAAATCTGTAGGCGATACATTTAGCCTGACGCTTGAGCCAGAAAATGCATATGGCGAGTACAACCCGGCCATCACCCAGATTATTAAACGCGAGGCATTTGGCGATGCCGATATTCAGGTCGGTATGCAGTTCCACGCTGAAGATGATAATGGCGGCACCGTACTTATTACGATCAGTGAAATCAATGGCGATGACATTACAATAGATGGCAACCCACCTCTTGCCGGTGTCACCCTGAACTACGAGGTTGAAGTAATGGATGTGCGTGATGCCACTGCGGATGAACTAAGCCATGGGCATATTCACGCACACGGTGAAAGCTGCGGTCACGACCACTAAACCCGAAAGCGTTAACTTTCAGGCTTAATACGAAGTGACAACTCTGAAGCACCAAATGCAAAATTCTCCCTCGGGGACAGACCTCCGCTTTCTGAGCTCTGTCCCCTGTATTGATACCCATCTATTCAGCAAATGTCACCTGGCCAACTCATAAAAAACACCTGGCAACAACAACCCACCCCAGCATCAGACATTTCTATATTGCCTCAGGAAGACACTTCAAGCTTTTTAAACTTAAGTACCACCAGCAGCGCAATTAATGAAGCTGCCGCAGCTGAACCAAAAATAACCTGGGCTGAATAAGCATCCCAATATGCTCCACTAATCAATGTCCCTACAGCTCCACCAGCGCCAAAACTGATGGCCGAGTACAGAGCCTGGCCACGCCCCTGTAACTTGCCTTTAAAGTTTCTGTGGAACAGCTCAATACCCACAGCATGATACAAACCAAAACTTGCCGCATGTAAACACTGCGCCAGTATAATGATCCAGAAGATTTCAACATAATGCCCGATTAACAGCCAACGCAGGGTAGTTAGTATCAAAGCAACTATCAATAATAATCTGGGACCATACTTTGGCATTAATTTATGCATGAACATAAACAGCACGATTTCAGCAATAACGCCCAAAGCCCATAACCAGCCCAGGGCATTACTACTGTAGTTATATTCTTTTAAATAAATTGAATAAAAAGTGTAATAAGGTCCATGACTCATCTGCATAAGAAAACAGATCGCTAACAGAGCAATAACATGCGGCTGCTTTATGACATTGATAATAGAAACGTTCTCGATATGCGGGTGCTGCTGCGGAGCATCGCTGACCATAAAGCTTAAAATAGTTATTAGCACATATAATACAAAAACGGATATGGGCACTAATTGATAACCATATTCATCCAGCATTGAACCAATTAAAATCACTGAAACCACAAAGCCCAGCGACCCCCACAAACGCACCACACTGTATTTATGTGTATCCTTTCCTAAATGGTTCATTGTGTTGGCCTCAAACTGAGGCAATGTTGCATTCCAGAAAAAACTGAATAACAACATTACAATCACTAGCCACCAGAAGTCCGATTTAAAAAACACACCGAGAAAGGCAACCGTAGAAGCAATACTGGCCAGACGTATGATCCTCATACTATGACCCGTATGGTCAGCAATCCAGCTCCACAGGTAGGGCGCAACAATTTTGGTTGCCATAAGAATGGCCATTAGCTCGCCAATTTCCCTGGCCTCAAAACCTAAAGAATTTAAATACAGACTCCAGAAAGGAACAATCACACCCAGGGATGCAAAGTAAAACCAGTAGAAACCAGAGAGGCGCCAGTATGGCATTAAAGGGCTAGACATTACTGCTTTATGAAACCGGCCTAATTAAAAGAAAACACAGCAGGATGTCTGCAGTATTTTGAACATGCGACGCATGACCCCGCAGGGATGACGCGCTTGATGCACGTAATAAATGAACGTAAATAAACGTGAATAACTTTATTATCTCTCGACATCTGGCTATCCAGAAAATAAAAACGCAAGTATTGAAGAATAAAAAAAGGCGCTTACTGATGGCCAGTTGCTGATGACCAGTTGTTATTCGCGTACATTTGCATTTATTTGCGTTCATTCGCGTTTTCTTTTTCTTTATAACTTATAAGCTTACTCTTCACCCGCTGGAATTACCGGAGTTGCACACTCAACATCACCACACTGGGCTTTAAATCGCATCATATGATCGGCAAGCGTTAATGCCAGCATTGCCTCACAGATAGGCGTAGCACGAATCCCCACACAGGGATCATGACGGCCATGGGTTACGACCTCCATCGCCTCACCATTGATATCCACACTTCTACCTGGCAGACGCATACTAGATGTAGGTTTAAACGCAGTATGCACCACAATATTCTGCCCAGAGCTTATGCCCCCGAGTATTCCGCCGGCATGATTACTTAAAAAGCCCTCAGGTGTTATTTCATCCCTGAACTCAGTACCTTTAGCCTCAACACAACTAAAACCACCACCAATTTCAACGCCTTTGGCGGCATTAATCGTCATCATTGCATATGAAATTTCAGCATCCAGGCGATCAAAAATAGGTTCCCCAAGCCCTGGGGGTACACCTTCTGCCACCACCGAGATTTTTGCACCCACGGAATTTCCCTCCTTACGCTGGGCATCCATATAATCTTCCATTTCTTTCACTTTATTG
>Ga0316207_10004896_pt1 | contig 11358 bp, 7 predicted proteins | sample 6weekpyrite_MG_FD_204943 | JGI IMG/M metagenome (GOLD analysis project Ga0316207, IMG submission 204943) | Microbial mat bacterial communities from mineral coupon in-situ incubated in ocean water Damariscotta River, Maine, United States -... | ecosystem: Environmental > Aquatic > Marine >...
TTATATGTTTCGGGGGTGACCAAATACCGTCCAGATGGCAGTGCTGAACTTCTGCGTACCAACACACAGCATATTATTGTAAAACCAGATTTAACGACTTTAAAAAGCATGGCTTTTGCACCAGCTGAACCTCTAGTACTGCACTTAGGTGCAACAGAACAACTTACTGTGAAAGGGGTGTTTTATGATGGTATCACACGTGATTTAACACTTTCTGATGTAGAAACAAGGTATAGAAAAGGGAAAGAAAAACATCATGGTCCAAAGTCGACACAATATGGACCTGTGTTTACTGTTTCTCCTGATGGGCTCGTGACAGCGCAGTCTTTAGGTGAAGGGGAGATTGTTGCTGTCAATAACGGAAAAGTCACCAGACGCCGTATTATTGTTGTTGAGCCGAAAGAGTAAACGCTGAATCTTCCGCTTGCCTTTCTGCGCGAGCTAGGGTAAAAAGTTCCCACCTTATAACGGTTAAAGCTTAATCGTTATGACTGTGACGTATTCACAGTCCATTTTGAGAGTCTAACGCTGGCTTTGCTACAGTTTAAGCGAACAAAATGTAAACTTATGATAGGGGCCATAGCTCAGCTGGTAGAGCGCTTCGCTGGCAGTGAAGAGGTCAGCGGTTCGAACCCGCTTGGCTCCACCAAAACGGCTTTTTTAGTCGTTTTACCCTCAAAAACCCTGAATGGAAGCGCAAATCCAGGGTTTCGAAATCCTTCCTTAGTAAGGTATCTTAGATTTCCATTGAACATGAGCTTAAGTAGCATTTTTTTCTGCTGCAAAGAGCCGTTTTCCCAGCTTTCCAAAGGATTTGATAAAGTTTCGAAAATGGTATCCATAACGCGCTGTAAGTCCACTTCTTTAAAGCTCGCATTGTTAAGTCTATGCTCAAAGGACTGCTTTTTCTTCATTAAACGGTCTACTTCCTCATGCAGAGCTCTTTTAACGTTTTCGCTTGGCACTGTGCGAGAATCAGCAATGGCAGACTGTATGCCCTCCTCACAGGTTGTGATTTGGGTTCTCCAACGACGTCTGTCTGTATCAAAGTCGGTTTTGCGTTTCTCCCAAAGAATTTCTAGAACTGCTTTAGCTGCTTTAATCATAGATGGTGAAGGCTTAATGTTCTTGAGAAGCTCTTCAAACTGCTGATGTACAAGATTGGTACGTGTTCCTTTGGTCTTATAGGTGCAACCCTTTTGTACACAGTAGTAATAATGGTACTCACCATTTTTGTTAGGGGAAGAACCTGTCATCAAACTTCCACAGGCAGCACAACGCATTTCTCCACGGAGAGGGTACAGTTCATCCAAACCAAGACGTGCTTTACGTTTACCACCTTCCTGAATTATTCTAAGAACTTTCTCGGCAGTATCTAATGAAATGATAGGATCGTGCGTTCCTTGAATCCACGCCCCTCCGTAGAAGGTAAACCCTGCTGCCTCCCGAATGTTCCTTTCTTGCAATACTTTGGCTGTTTGATGTCTAGTGGGTGCACAGGAGTCCTGTGTTCTTTTACAGACAAAGCCTTTTTCTTGCATAAAATGCTGTATATCCCTATGACAAGGCAAAAGTTCACCAATAATAATACGCTCGTAAACTTCAGCAAGAATAGTAGCGTTGGGCTCAAAGCGCACCATGTCACCATTAATAAAGCAATACCATGCCGGAGCACGCCCATAGATACGGCGACCTGTAGAAGTTTGTGCTTCCATGCGTTCAGTAACACGAGATTTGTTTTCTTGTCTTTGGTAATCATTAATAGCACAAATAATGTTTCTTGAAAGATCCCCTGAAATAGAGTCCTCAAATCGCTCAGTCACAGAACGCAAAATAATGCCATGCTTTTTACAAAATGTGTCAAGGATAATGGATGTAAGATTATCTCGAGAAAAGCGTGACAAAGAGTCAGCTAAGAACATGGTTTTAACTTTAGGGTTCTTGCTTCTGTTGGCTAAAAATGCGAGAGCTCTGTTGTACTCAGGGCGTCCAGCATCACCCCCGCTAATACCAGGTTCTGTGAAAATTTCCACTATTTTATAACCATTATTCCTACAATATTTTTCGCAGGCAATCTGTTGGCTTGCCAGCCCATTTCCGTCTGTCTCTTGACGTGATGTTGATACACGAGTGTAGATTACTACTTCTACAGGGGTTTTTACGTTATTTGTTAAGTTAGTCATTATATTCTTCCTTTTGGATTAAGTATGGGGCGTAGCTGTAGGAATGTCTCCTTTAATTACGCCCACAATACGTTTATTTATTTATATTATTCATATGGTTAGATATGCATTTGCCGCAAACGCCTTCTAGAAGGCTTGTCATTTCTCCAATAGCACTTTCGTCGTGAATATTGATGAGAGCAAAGCAGACCTCTAAATACAGTTTGTCAGCCTGTTCTTGTGTTATATAAACCATTGCCAATTCCTCCCTTTGATAACTTCACTTACAAGCACAAACTGCTTTTCCGTAATAATTGCCTCATGGCCTGCTGCTACGTATTGCTCGTCTTCCAAAGACACACAGTCATAAGGAATCTTAAATAATCCGCAGTAAGCAGGCTGTGTCAGAATTTGATAAATTTCATCCTGTTCAAATTTGTATTGTTGCATCCAATACTCCATTGCTCTTACAGCTTCTGATGAGGATTTTATTTCTCTTTTCTCTACACCCTCAAACAAAGACTGCACGTGCACAGCTTTATCAGAAGGTTCTAGACAGGCAATGTCATACCCTTCCAGTAGTTGATAACCCCATTTGTAGCCAAGTGGGGTTGTGGATTGATTTAAATATTCGGTAAACCAGTCTTGTTTTTGTATACAAGACAAGTTGTTAAAGTCATTTTGCATTATGAAACTCCTCTAGAGTTATTAAAAATTTTTGAACTTATTTTGGGAGATCCTTTTGAAGGTAAGAGCGGAGCGGAACACAGCTCTTCCTAGTACTATTATGGTGCAATTGTTCAAAAAAAACTATTTTTTCTGCATAGCTCTCCCTTCGAAGAGTTGTTTGTCTTTAAAATCAATAAGTTGCTAATAGAACTTTTTTTGTGAAAGAAAAGACCTTTTAAAGGAAAAACAAGAATCTTTGAGAAAAAAGAAGCGACATCTTCCTCTCAATGTGGCATAGTCTTCGTCGGGTGTAGTAACCCATCATAGACGGATAGTGTTCTCCGTTAAGCAACACGTCTCTCGGTATTTTGGCCGGGAGGCGTTGGTGTATGTCCAAGCTTCGGCCAAAGACCTTCGCACCGTTCTATGACGGTTACTAACTCCCGGCTGTTTTCTGCACTTCTTTAGTGGTTAACAGTCATGTTTAATATACAAAATGGGAGTATGAACAAGTGACTGAATTCAATGAAAAGCTAAAAAATATATGGGAAAAAAGGGCGAGGTGGAAAATACCTGCTCTGTTGATAGCCTTGGTTTTGTTTGTAGATGCCTTGGGAGTTTTTGATGGGCCGCCACAATTACCAACATGTGATAGTTCTGCAGCTGAAGAAATGCTTGCCGACACTATCAAAAACAACGTACCTGACAAGACGATAAACTTACAGCTTCTTGGACTCAAGAATAAATCAACCATTCTTTCGCAAGATGACGTTGTGCGTTGTAGTGCCTATGCAATCACAAACACAGGAGAAGGTTCTATATCTTACGAATTTAAATGGCTGGAAAAGGAATATGGTACGTACCTTATTCATATTGAGGAACTCTAAGAAAGGAAGGTTGTTACAATGAAAATAATATCGATTTTATTAATGTTAGTTGGTGTGTTCGGTATTGGATCAGGTCTTATGATGTTTGGTGATATCGGTATCGCCAGTATGGTTGGTGGTACGTCCGGATTACTTTCCGGGATAGGCTTTTGGTTGTTGAGAGGTAAATAGCTTCAATTTGCCTCCTCTGACGCCCTACAAAACCTCTGGGAGGCAAACTACCTCAAAAACCCAGGCGAGGGGCGTGTAAAGTAGATGAAAGGCTAGTAAGGCGTTGTAGATTAAAATGAAAGATTAGCATTAATGACCTTGGTTTTTTCTTCTTCGGCTAGCCTTGCTTCTATACCTTTCCTTATTTTTTCTTCCTGTTCTTTATTCTGTTGCTTGAGAAGGTCTCCATATACTCGGTTAACTTGCGGTAACCAGTCTTTAAAGAAGTTGACTATACGTTGAGCTTCTTTTCCATCATTTGTAGAGATTGTTGCCTCGTTACCCTGAAGTTTAAAATATATTGGTCCTTTCCCTGGGATTGCTGAATGGCTACCTAAGTTGGTAAATGCCCATGCCCAGTTAGAGTTAACTTGATGATTTAATGTGATAGTTAAAATACCCCTCTCCCACGAAACGTCTTTGATCTCCATTGGTTCTGACACGATTGGGTCATCAATTTCACTGGAAGGAATAACAGTACCTCTAAGTTCACTTACTTTTAGAGTGGAGAGGTATTCTCTTGAGCGAGCAGAAATCTCCTGTTTAATGTCCTCTATGTTTTGGTATCTATTTATGCCCTCACTTTCAAGCATTTTATCAACAATTATATCCAGATAACCGTATTTTTCACTCACACTTTTGATGGTTTTATGGTTTTTTCCCAAAGCTAAGCTACCAGTAAACAATTCATTGATGATGAGACCAAGGGAATATATATCAGCTGCTTTACCAACTATACCGCCTCTACGTCGTTGCTCTGGTGCAGCGTATTGAAAGTTAGCTAATCGAGTCCCATCATCAGTTTCTACAGCGGTAAATAGTTCTTCCTCCCCAAATTCAGCAATTCCGAAATCGGTTAATACAATGTTTTGGTTATTATCAGAGTACAGAATATTCTCTGGTTTTAAGTCTCTGTGTACAACTCCTAGTTTGTGAGATGCTTCAAGACCGTCAAGTATTTGACGAACAATACTGAAACATTTTTCTTCTTTTAAAGTGCCAATAAATTTTCGAAGAGACCCTTCATGTAACGGCATGGTAAAGAAAGGTGCGTCATCATCTGTTAATCCATAGTCTTGTACTAGAATAATATTTGGGTGGTGTTTACGTGAACAAAAGTGGTACTCATTCTTGAAGCGTTTCAGCTTTTCTTGTGTTGCACGCTCTTTGTCGAGAACCTTAATAGCTACAGATTTCCCACTACTATTTTCAGTTGCCTTGTACACACAGCCGTTTCCACCCTGGCCAATACATTTATCTATATCATAGGTAGAAAATGCAGTTTTTAGAATTTTAGGTTTCTTCATTATTATCTTTCTCTTGTGCAAGCCAGTCTTTTAAAGCAAGTTTTATCTTAATAAAGCTACCTTTTAATGTGGCACCTTCAAAATCATTTATTTTTTCCATCATCATGAAAATAGCATGTAGTTCATCTTTATCTTTTATGGAATTAAATGGAGGAATCTTACTTTTCCAATCCCTATCCCCAAAGTTGTTATAATCAAAGTCTTCTAGAGCCCAGATATATTTTACGATAAGATCAGGGTTGTTTTTAATAAGGTCGTGCAAAGACTCTCGAAATATTAACTCTTGCCCCACTATAGTGGAAAATCGTTTGTAAACACGGCAGAAATATTCAAAAGATCTCATGTTCAGAGCCTCAAAAGAAGGAAGCTTTATTCTTTCCCAAAAAAGTGGCAATAATATGTTTACAAGAGGCATCGTGCATATTGTTTGCTTCTCTTGTTTGTCCTTGACAGAAGAGTCTCTTTCAATATCCCAATATGACTTATTAGCATATTGCGAAGCCCAAAAGAAGGCTGAATCAAAGCCCTGACTATTATTTAAATAATACTGTAATAGTTGGCAGTTCTTAGCAATGTCTTCTGTTAAAAAACAACGTAACTCCACCCCTCTACTTCGATCTTCAGGAGTAACATCATCAAGAGTTTTGTACTTTTGGTGGTCAATATCAAACTCAATTTCTGAAAGTGTTGTTTTCTGCTCAGAGGTTAAGTGAGTTGATTCTCCTGTGAAGGCTTGTGAAAGGAAATACTCTACAGCCTCAGGGGGTTCTTGTAGAATTTTTTGTTTAGAATTCACAATGCTTTCTAGGTATTTTATCATATAGCCGTAATTGTAATTCGCGTCATCAAAGTTATCAAAATATCTAAAGAAATAATCAGGAGAACAGATAGGATAACCTTCTACATCGCTACTGAAATATTCGTCTCTATCTATAAAAGCTTCTACGTTGGGGAACAAAGCAAATAGTATACTCCTGACAGATAAAACTTCTTTTTCACTAAGCCCTGGCATGTTATCACTTATTAACTTCTGCATATCTTCTAAAGTAAGCGTTCTATGTTCTTGCTCAAATATATCGTCTCTTCCTCCATAGGTATATGTAAATGCATGTTGGTTGGTTCTAATTCTGTCGTATAATAATGGGGCTTTATGTTTAATAATTAAAATACCAAGCAAATCTGCTACATTGAGGTTATTACCTTCGTATTGCTTTCTTTGATTAAACTCTTGAGCTATACGGTCTATGAACCTTTTTTTAGTAAAAAGATTGCCACAGTTTTTTCTAGGGAGGTGGTTCTCTAGCATCACCTCAATCTGAGCCTGTTCATCAGAGCCTAATTTTAGCTTTCTATAAAACATCTCGACACCTTTGTTCACCCTTGTTAATGGCAAGCTATAACGATATTGGAATATCTTTTCCAAATACTGAGGAGGTATCTTGTCTTCAGATTTATCCATCATTTTCAGAACTCTGTTACTATCCAGACAGGATATACTAACTGTATTCTTAAAGTTAGCGATGCTTCTGATAAGTTTAAGACAAGCTAAACATTCCTTAGAACTTAAGCGGTCAATTTCATCGAACACAATAACCAAAAACAGGTCGTTTTGCTCTAGGAAATTAGAGATATTTACTTTTAGATCCTCTGGTGACATGGATTGTAAAGGGAAGGAAACACCTAGGTATTTATTGGCAACGCCTGTTACAACTGCATTAGCGTAAGATTCAAAGTTGTTTGTTAAATCGGCAAGGTAGTAGCTCTTGCTGATAGCATGTGAAAGAGATTCAAATAGACCTGTAGTATAGGTCTCTTCGGGGGTTGCAGATGAATATAGCCAAGGAGAGAAATGGACCCATGTAACCTTGTCCCCATATTTCCCTTTTGAGAGTAATTCTTTTTTTAATTTTCTTGCAACCCAAGTCTTACCTTCTCCCCATTCCCCTTCAATAGAAATGGAAAGAGAGTATTCGTCTAGAACATTCGTGTCATTTTTACTAGAATCTATGTAGTTGCTGATACAAGCCATAATTCTTTCAATAAAAACTGTTCGACTAAACTCGTCTGTAGGTGGCGTTCCGTCATCATTAAAAGGCGTTAAAAATTTAATAGTTACAGATAAAATTAGCGATATAAGCAAATACCCACAAAAGTAAGCTGCTAATTCCGTAAGTGGGTAGGGCGATAATATTTTCAGAAAGTCGACAATAATCAGAACTGACAGGATAACAATAACACTTAGGGAAGACCGTTGGTAGTTTCCTCCTCGTACCGGTAAAATAAAAGTTGATCTAATCCAAGATATTAAAAATGCTCTGTAGTTAGAATTAAAAGATAATAAAATCAGTACAGGAGTGAAAACGAGCATAATCCCTGTGTCAGTTACCATCCCGGATGGAAAGGATATATTCAGAAGATTAAGTAGCCTTGATAGAAGTAAGTAAAATAAGAAAGCAAGGCTCGTATCAGCTAATATATTTTTGATATCAACACCAATACTTTTTAGGTGAATAGTTTTTTTTTCTAGCATACGATACCTTCCAAATGAACAGCTTGATTTACTTAAATACATAACTCTGTGAGAATACTACCAACAAATCATTTGATTTAGAACGACTTTATTTCAAAGAACAAGAATACCCACCCACAGTTTATCTTAGCTATAGTTACTATTTAGTATATAAGTATATTACTCTTCTTAACCTCTATGGTGGTGGATCGTTTGCTTTCTGCCCTTTCGTTGAAAATCTTGAAATAGGGCTAAAACTAGGCTATATACTGTAACTCAAGGGAGTCAGCGAGATGCAGGACTGAGGAGATTAATTCTTTTGGGTCACAATTGCGAAGCTCCACCATTAAATATTCGCACTATTACACTCCTCCCCCAAATTTTCTTATGAGTTTTTGTTGACGCGTCTTTGTAGCACATGTTAATGGCTGTAACTGGAAATTGTGTTTTTTACTTAACACAAGAGCCATCTACAACCTTTTCTTAAAATAAATTTATTCCGGAGTGAATAATGAAAATAAAAAACTGTTTAACCACAGCGGCTTTGCTGTGTGGATTTTTGGCCTCTAATGTAGCTTCTGCTGCTGTTGGAGATACTGTAATAATGGATGACTGGGATGCAGTGAAAGGGGGACATTGGGTCTCATGGAGTAATAATGGGATACCCAATTCTTACAATTTTACCCATACCGCTAGTAATGCAGATGGGCCTAGTTCAACATATGCTGGAACTGTTGGCCCCCTTGTTTTCAATATTACATCAGCATCTGAAACTTTATACAGCCTAGATCTTGGCTATTTAGGAGGAGCCAACCGTACCTCTGGGGCTGTTGTTGATGTCTATTATATAGATGATACAGGAGCGGAAATTGTTGCCAATTTAACTGTTAATATGTATGACCCTAATATGTATGTAAAACATGCCTCTTTAGGAACATTTCGCTCACCTCAGCGTGTTGAAATATCAAATCTTACACCTGATAGCCTGTACGTCATGATAGACTCTCTTAGCTTTACAGAAGGTGAGCCTGCACCTATAGGTGCACCGCCAGTAGCTGCTTGTACTGGTACACCTTTAGCGCTTATCCCTAACATCCCAAGTGATTACCTCGTGCAAAATGTTGTGGAAGATTTTTATTTTCCATCTACAGCAGGCACGATGATCTCGAATGATGTTATTGGTGATGTGAATGGTGATGGTGACCCAGACCGTGCTGTACTTATTGGTAATAAACTCCATATAGAGTTTATGTCTGCCGATGGTACGCATAGTAGTGGTCCTGAAATTACCGTAAGCAATGACTCTACTGTTGTAAAACGCGCAAGCGATTTTGACGGTGATGGTATCCCTGATGTTGTGATTGGTGCAAACACGGAGTTTGGTATAGCCTCTGCTAGCGGTGCAATTTACTTTATTGCACTTAATGCTGATGGTTCCCAAAAGTTTAGTCAACGTGTTGCTTCATCTACCGATGGTGGTTTAAATGCTCCTCTTCATCAAGGTGCTCGTTTTGGTTATGACATTGCACCCTATGCAGATACAGATAATGATGGAAACTTCAACCTATTTGCTGTAACTGCACCTAGTTTTGATGATGGTGGTGCTATCAATGGCGATGGTTTCTTCATTGTTGATGTAGACCAAACTGGTTTTGTAAATGAGCAATGGGTTCAGGCAACCTACGTTGATAACTTGGGTAGTCCTGGTATTGGGGCAGCGAGAGGCCCAATATATACCATTGAAGTGCTGGGAGACCTTGATAGCAATAGTGTGCCAGACCTTATTGCCGCAGGACAAAGAGGGATTACGGGGAACTATTATGCAAATGTAGTGAAAATGACCCAAAATACAGACGGTTCTTTTTCTACTGAAATTGTAAATAATGGTTTCTCTAGTGATTTTATAGAGATGTTTCCGAATGGTTCAATCAGTGTTTCTGGTGTACAGGGAGATGTTGTTGTTTTGGGAGATATTGATAATGATTCACGTATAGAAATTGGCGTTCCAGCTTCTCTCGGGTATCCTTATGGTATCAATGACCAGACTGGTGGTTCTATCCATATTTACGATGTTGGTAACAACGGCGTTATTTGGACAGGCCCAACTGGTGCTACATTGCAAATGATTGCTCATGGGCATAATGGTTTCCCTGAGATCTTGGATAGCAATAGCCAAATGAGTTATTCATTGGGCATATTCTATGATCTTGCGGTTGATCAGCTTGTTCTTTCTGCGAGTGGTAACGGTAGTGTTTATACGATTTTCTTAACACCACCAACACCATAAACTTATAAACTTTTTACGGAGATTAGAGGAGGGCTTTTTAGCCCTCCTTTTCTTGTACACAAAGATTAGTACTGTAGAAAGTGCGGCAAAAACAAAATCTCAAGAGTTTGAACGGTAAATCAGTTGTATAATATTTATGATTTTAATTAAACGTTACGCTCTTTACTAAGCTTCTTACAGTTAATATAGCTATTAACACTACTCTTCTTAACTCTTATGGTGGTGGATCGTTTGCTTTCTGCCCTTTCGTTGAAAATCTTGAAATGGGGCTAAAACTAGGCTATATACTGTAACTCAAGGGAGTCAGCGAGATGCAGGACTGAAGAGATTAATTCTTTTGGGTCACAATTGCGAAGCTCCACCATTTAACAAAATAGCCCTTTAGGGCTTTTTTTTGTTAAATATGGCCAGTCTTGCCGTTAGAACCGCTGCAAGCAGTTTGACAGGAGCGTAGTGACGCAGACGGTGCAGCGCCAGAGGCGCAAGGCCGCCCGAAGGGTAAGCCACAAAGTGGCGCATCACCCCCGCTTGGCTCCACCATTAAAATAAACGCACCCGCTAGGGTGTTTTTTATTTTAAATGAGTGATGTTATAAACAAAGAAAAGCAGGGTATTCCCCTGCTTTTCTTTGTTATCGCTGTTGTGATGAAAGGTTACAAATACCAGCATCTCCAGTTGTAAAGTCCTCGCGTAATATTGGGGATATCGGTAAATTGGGTGGAAATCATGGAGCCGGTTGTAAATCTTACATTACCCAATACAACCTCGCAGTTGATACTGAAAGAGGTATTGTTATAGACACGTAAAACATGTCCATTATAGAACCCTGTCATACCAGGTCCATTGGGGCCACTAGACACTATAACGCCATTTACCATTTCGGAGTTAGCTGATGCTGGTAGTGAAATAAAAGATAAAGAAAAAGCCAATACGGCCAGTGTTATTTTATTGAGTTTGTCCAACTTTCTTCTCCTTGAGAGAGTTTAAAAAAGCCTTCCAGTGCAAAACGTGATATCAGATCCTTTGATTGTGTACAAAGTATATATTCCCGCAGGAAAGTCAACTTAAAAGCTGTGTGCTTTGTGGTTTGATACAGTTGGTTTTTGGGGGTGCTTTAGAAAAACTCTTTTTGAATCAGTGGTTTGGATTATATGTTTGACAATGGTGGAAATAGTTCTAGAATGAGGAAAAATGACTTCATAGGAGAGATATGAATATGAAAAATACTATTTTAACAGCCGCACTTTTAGCATCTGCTTTTGGTGCAATGAACGCCCAAGCTTTTGATATGGGTAAAGTGGCAAATGCTGCTGCAACAGAAGCAATG
>Ga0316207_10004897_pt1 | contig 11358 bp, 12 predicted proteins | sample 6weekpyrite_MG_FD_204943 | JGI IMG/M metagenome (GOLD analysis project Ga0316207, IMG submission 204943) | Microbial mat bacterial communities from mineral coupon in-situ incubated in ocean water Damariscotta River, Maine, United States -... | ecosystem: Environmental > Aquatic > Marine >...
CCCGACAGCCAGGACATCTGCTTTGTTCCCGATGGCAATTATGCCGGCATCGTCAAAAAGCTACGCCCCGAAGGCGGCGTACCTGGCGCAATCGTCCATGCCGCCTCTGGCGAAGTGCTGGGCGAGCATAAGGGTATCGTCCATTATACAGTCGGCCAGCGCAAAGGGCTTGAGATCGGCGGCCAGCCAGAGCCGCTTTATGTCATCAGCCTTGATGCTGAGAGCCGTGAGGTCCGCGTAGGCCCCAAACGAATGCTTGCGGTTGAAAGCGCCGAAGTGATCGAAACAAATGCCATCGGCACCATTCCCGAAGGGGTTAGCCTGACGGCCAAGGTTCGCAGCCTGTCAAAGCCGGTTGCAGTGACACTGGATGGTCCGATCGGCGAAGGTGCAACCACTCAGATCCGTTTTGAAACCCCGGAATTTGGCGTGGCGCCGGGGCAAGCGGCGGTCATCTATGCTGGTGAACGCGTGATCGGCGGGGGTTGGATCAACGCCACCACTTCGGTTGCGTCCTGATCCACGACTGACTGGACCCTAGGGCTCCCACCTTTCAAGCACACAGCCATAACCTTCGCGGTAGGTTGCAGTGGATGAGGTGATGAACGGGAAGTTTGCTGTGACGCTTTGGCCTTCGGCATCATCGCTTAGCGAGACAAGTTCCATTCCCGACAGCTTGTCCTTGTCGCAATCTTCAAGGCTGCGTCCGCCGACAAACCGGCACGAACACGCTACGCGCGCCGCATAAGCGGTGCTGACTTCGGCATATCCGGTGATCGGAGCACGGTTGAACCATAGGCCTGCGGCCAATGCGATCAGCACCACAATCAGCAGGTATTTCGCCACCTTGCCCTTCACAGAAGGTTTCGTGCCTGTTTTTGCCATTGCTTTGTTGTGACCTGTGTTGAATTGAGTGCGTAATGTTTGTTCGTCCACGCACCTCTATCGCCGCAAGCGCGCTCCTGCCAGCCCTTGCCTTTGCCATAACCTCTTGCGGACCGGCACCGGATGAACCGCTGCCGCCGTTAAGCCAGCAGGCGCTCGACGCGATCTCCGAGGACGCTGGCGCGCCCAAGGATCAGCTTGCACGGGCGGTGGATGAATTATTCACCAGTGATGGGCTGGGCGAAACGCGCGCGGTTGTGTTGCTCGCCGATGGCAAGGTTGCAGTCGAACGATATGCGCCGGGTTACGATAACGAGACGCGCTTTGTCAGCTGGTCGATGGCCAAGACCATTACCGCCACCTTGATCGGTATGCTTGTGGCCGATGGCCTGCTGAGCGTTGATGAGCCTGCTCCTGTTCCAATGTGGCAGCGCAGCGGCGATCCGCGCGCCGATATCACTTTGCGCCACCTACTCCAGATGCGTTCGGGCCTGCGCCATACCGAAGCCGGTGATCCACCCTATGAATCCTCCGAGGTGCGTATGTTGTTCCTCGACGGGCGCGACGATATGGCCAAGTGGGCCAAGGAACAGCCGCTTGAGGCAGAGCCGGGTGAACGTTTCGAATATTCCTCGAACACCACCGTCATCCTTGCCGATATTGCGGCGCGCGCGCTGACTGACAGCGAAGATCCAGAAACACGCCGAACCGCTGTCGCGGCCTATTTGGATGAGCGGCTGTTTGGCCCACTCTCGATGACTTCAATAACACCTGAATATGACGCATCGGGCACGTTGATCGGCGGAAGCCTGATGCACGCCTCTGCGATCGACTACGCCCGTTTTGGCGAATTCATGCGCAATGGCGGGCGTGCACCGGGAGGCGAGCAATTGGTGCCACGCCGCTGGATCGAGGCAATGATCGAACCCAGCCCTGTATCCGAACATTACGGCTATCAGACATGGCTCAACCGGCCAGAGCCCGAGCTTGAGGGTGGCCACCCGCTCTTTCCCGACCGTGCGCCTGCCAGCATGTTCGCGCTGATCGGGCATATGGGCCAATATGTCATCGTCTCTCCCGATCAGGGTCTGACGATGGTCCGGCTGGGTCATTCAGACAGCGAAGAGCGCCCGCCCATGCTTCAGGAAATGGCCGATGTCATGGCGCTCTACCCTCAAAGGTAGAACGAACCTTCAACCACTGTCACACACGGTCCGCCTAGCCATGCGCGCGCAGATTCGCCTGTTCCTTCGAGCCGAAGCGTAAGATCGCCCCCACGTTCGCTCGCCTGATGCGCCTTGAGGTTATTGCGGCCGAGCCGGTCGACCCAGAACGGGGTTAGCAACGAATGGGCAGAACCTGTCACGCTGTCTTCGTCCACCCCGCCACCGGGCACGAATACCCGGCTGACGCAATCGTGATTGTCGCCCGGCGCTGTGGCGATGAACTGGTCTTTACCCAAAGCGCCAAGCGCGCGGATCTGAGGGGTAAGCGCGCGCACTTCGGCTTCGGTTTCATATAAGAAGATGTGGTAGCGGATATCTTTGCCTTGCGGGCGATAGATCGCCACCGGATTGCCGCCCATCAGCGGCGCTGCTTCATCGCTGGTGCCCAGAGCTGAAAACGTCGCGGGCAAGCTGACCTCGTATCCAATCCCGCCATTGGCAGCGTCCCGCTGCACTTCGAGAATGCCGGATTTGCGCGTCCTGAACCTGACCGCTTCACCGCCATCGCGCGTCAGCAACACATGGCCCGCGGCAAGGGTCGCATGCCCGCAAAGCGCGATTTCATAGGTCGGAGTGCACCAACGCAGTTCCCAATCCACTTCGCCCGTTTGATCACGAACCACAAAGGCGGTTTCGGCAAACATGTTCTCACCGCCGATCTTCACCAGCGTTTCATCGGGCAGCCATTCTTCGAGCACCATCACCGCGGCCTGATTGCCGCCAAAGGGCTCGGTGCTGAAGGCATCGACATGCCAATAGGGAATCGAATGAGGCATATTGGGTGTCCTTATGGATAGAGCAGGCTATCGCTCCAGCCGGAGCCGTCGCCTTCACGAATGAACAGGCGGCGATCATGTAGACGGTTTGCGCGATCCATCCAGAATTCGATTCTTTCAGGCGACAAAGTGAAGCCTGTCCAATGCGCCGGACGGGGCACTTCTCCCGCAGCTTCATGCTGTGCGTGCAGCGTTTCCACACGGTCAATATAGGTCTGGCGATCAGGCATTGTGCGCGACTGATCGCTGGCGGCAGACCCAACCTGGCTGACAAAGGCGCGCGAATGGAAGTAGTCATCGGCACGTTCGGCGCTCACCTCTTCCAGTGAGCCTTCGATCCGGACCTGTCGCCGCAGGCTCTTCCAATGGAAAAGGAGCGCTGCATGCATATTGGAGCGGATCTGTTCGCCCTTGCGGCTTTCGGCGTTGGTGAAAAAGGTAAAGCCGCCGCCCTCACGCTCGCCCGCCCCGTGCCCTTTCAAAAGCACCATTCTAACCGATGGCCTGCCATCAGCCGTCGCGGTGGCAAGTGCCATTGCGTTGCTGTCATTGGGCTCGCTTGTGCGGGCGAGTGTGAACCACTCTTCGAACAGCGCATAAGGATCGGCGCCAGAGGGAATCGCACTATCGGCCAGTTGCGCGCTGTTGAGAGGGTTGGATCCGCTCATTCAAAAGGCTCCTGAGAACATGAAATGTTGAAACATAGACCGCATGTTACACGGTCCCGAAGTCGTAAACCGCCTTGCCATCAAAGCGAGCCGAATTGCAGTGATAAAGGCGCAGATTTGCATTCATTCTGCACGATTTAGGGACTTGGCAAGCGATCGGATAGCAAGACATTTGCATCTATTCCTACATGTTGTCTTGCACCTGCCAACCGTCTCACCTAGCTAACACACACCATGGCCGACCCCTATCGCACACTTGGCGTAGCGCGCACCTCTTCTGAAAAGGAGATCAAGAGCGCGTATCGTAAGCTCGCCAAGGAGCTTCACCCCGACAAGAACAAAGACAATCCCAAGGCTGCCGAAAAGTTTTCGGACGCGACCAAGGCGTATGATCTGCTGTCCGACAAGGATAAGCGCGCGCAATTTGATCGCGGGGAAATTGACGCAGAAGGCAATCCGCTCAACCCGTTTGCCGGAATGGGAGGAGGCTCACGCGGCTTTGGACGCGGTTATGGCGCGGGCCAGCGGCCTGGAGCAGGCGGAACAGGCGGTTTTCGCGATTCCGAATTTAACGGCTTTGGCACCGATGATATGGATCTGGGCGATCTGTTCGAAGGGCTGTTTGGCGGCCGGTCGCGAGCACAAGAACCCCCGCGCCGCAGCGGCATGGGCGGGTTCGGCACGCGCCCTCCTCCGCCCCCCAAAAAACGCGGCGCTGATATCCAATACCGGCTTGCGGTGCCATTTGTGGACGCGGCTGCTGGCCGCGATCAACGGATTACGCTGGCCGATGGCAAGGCGATCAACCTGAAATTGCCCGGCGGTGTCGAAGACGGCACGCAAATGCGGCTCAAGAACAAAGGCCATCCCGGTGCCGGCGGCAATGGCGACGGGATCGTCATGGTCGAGGTCGGCGCGCACCCCTTCTTCCGCCGCGATGGCGACAATATCCGCATGGACTTACCGATTACGCTCAACGAAGCGGTCAATGGCGGTAAGGTAAAGTGCCCGACCGTCGATGGCCCTGTTATGCTCACGCTTAAACCGGGCGCAAATGGCGGCACGGTGATGCGTTTGACGGGCAAGGGCTGGACCAAGAAATCGGGCGCGCAGACCAAGGGCGGTAAACCCGCGCGCGGCGATCAACTCGTGACACTTGAAATCCAGATGCCCGAAGACCTCGACGGCCTTAAAGAACAGCTCGGCGACTGGAACGATCCGGCCTCACCGCGCGACAAATTTGGGCTGTAGAAGCGGGGTCGAAGCGCGCTTTGGCACACAACACACGCCCTCCAGCACCACGTCCAGCCTATAGCGGCCACTATAGTGGCATCGCCGTGCGCTCGCTTTCACCCGAAGCTCGCCGTCTGCGCGCGCTCGAACAGCCAGCGCAATTTCTTGGGTCTTATGAAGAGGCAAAGCCGCAGCCGGGATTATTCGGGTTTGCAGCCCATCATCTTGGACCGGGCACCCGCATCTTCGAAGTCGTGCGGCGCACCGTTGTTGGTACCTATCAGGACGGATTTATCCATGCAGGCAACCTTGCCTATTTGGCGATGCTGGCCTTCTTCCCCTTTTTCATTCTCGGCGCGGCGCTGTTTGAATTGCTGGGCGGGCGAGAACGCGCGCTTGAGCTGGTAACCGCTGTGCTTGTGGCGATGCCGCCAACTGTCGGGCGGGCGCTTGGCCCCGTGGCGGAAGAAATTATCTATGCGCGCGATGGCTGGCTTTTGTGGTTTGGCGCAGGCGTTGCCTTGTGGACCGTATCGAGCCTGATCGAGACGATCCGCGATATCCTGCGCCGCGCCTATGGCACCCAGCCGATCCTTGCTTTTTGGAAATACCGCTTGTTCTCAGCCGGGATAATTCTGGGGGCAGTGGTGTTGTTGATGGTGTCGCTGTTTGCGCAGGTCGCCTTGGGCGCAGCACAGATGTTTATCCTGTCGGCAATGCCGCAATTGTCCGGCCTGCTCGATACATTGCGGCTATCACAGATCGTACCGGCGTTGGGCCTGATGGGATCGCTCTACCTGTTGTTCTACACCCTGACGCCGAGCGAATATCGCACAAAGGCCTATCCTAAATGGCCCGGCGCGCTGTTTACCGCGCTGTGGTGGTTGAGCGTAACCACCGCAATGCCGCTGATCCTGCGGCGTTTTTTCACTTATGATCTCACCTATGGCAGTATGGCGGGGATCATCATTGCACTGTTCTTTTTCTGGCTCGTCGGGCTAGGTCTGGTTATCGGAGCGGAATTGAACGCGGCGCTCGCCGAACCTGAAAACGAAGCGCGCGCGCAGGACTTGAATGAGGAGACACCGGCATGACTAAACTGATGGAAGGCAAACGCGGCCTGATCATGGGACTTGCCAATGACAAGTCGCTGGCATGGGGAATTGCCAAACAATTGGCAGAACAAGGTGCGCAGCTCGCCTTTTCCTATCAAGGCGATGCGCTGGCCAAACGGGTGAAGCCGCTGGCGCAGCAGCTGGGCAGTGACTTTCTGTTTGAATGCGATGTGGCGGACATGGGCTCGCTCGATGCCGGCTTCGCCGCGATCAAGGAGCGTTGGGGCACTCTCGATTTTGTGGTCCACGCGATCGGCTTTTCGGACAAGTCGGAATTGCGCGGCAAATATGTCGATACCAGCCTCGACAACTTCCTGATGACGATGAACATCTCGGCCTATTCGCTAGTCGCGGTGGCCAAGCGTGCAGCCGAACTGATGCCGCCACGCCAAGAAGACGGATCGGGCGGCGGCAGCATCCTGACGCTGACCTATTACGGCGCAGAAAAAGTCATGCCGCACTACAACGTGATGGGTGTTGCCAAGGCCGCGCTGGAGACAAGCGTGCGCTATCTCGCCAACGATCTTGGCCCGGACAATATCCGAGTCAACGCGATCAGCGCAGGGCCGGTGAAGACACTCGCGGCGAGCGGCATCGGCGATTTCCGCTACATCCTGAAATGGAATGAACTCAATTCTCCGCTGCGCCGCACTGTCACTATCGACGATGTCGGCGGCGCAGGGCTGTACTTCCTGTCTGACCTTGCATCCGGTGTCACCGGAGAGGTGCACCACGTCGATGCGGGTTATCACACGGTAGGCATGAAACAGGTCGATGCGCCCGACGTAACGCTGGCCTAAAGGCTGGCTGCGATGCGGCTGTTTGTTACTGGCGCGCGCGGCTTTTTAGGCCGCGCGATTGTGTGCGCTGGCAAGGATGCCGGCCACACAATGATCGCGGCCAGTCGTGATGGCGGCACAGTTGATGGCGCGGCACAAACGCTGGCAACCGGCGATCTGGGTGAAAACGCAGCGCAGCTTGACCTTACAGGAATTGATGCCGTGATAAACTGCGCGGCGCGGGTGCATGTGCTCAAGCGTGAGGACCCAGCGCATGCGAAAAGTGAGTATGACCGGCTGAACACGCAAATGCCGTTGGCTCTTGCCCGCAATGCGCGATCATCGGGTGTACGCCGCTTTGTCCAGATCAGTTCGGTCGCGGCAATCGCCAGCACGAGCGGCGATACAGATGGCGATGTACTGGACGATACGAGCGAGCCTACGCCCAGCACCTATTACGGCAAGTCAAAGCTCGCCGCGGACCTTGCGATTGCCGACATTGCCAGTGGCGATTTTACCGTCACTTCGCTGCGCCCGCCTGCGATCTATGGGCCCGATGTCGGGGCCTGGTTTGCCATGCTTGCCCGCTCGGCAAGAGCAGGAATACCGTTGCCAGTGGGCGCGATTCGCAATCGCAGGAGCTTTGCCTATGTCGGCAATGTCGCCCAGGCAGCGATTTTAGCCGCCAAATTCGACTGACAAGGCCGCTGCACCTGCAAACCTATATGGTGCATCCAAGCTGTGTTCGGACAAGCTGTTTGTTGCCGCGAACAACATCCGGGGCAACCGGAACCTGCGCTTTTCAGTGGTGCGTTATGGCAATGTCATGGGTTCGCGCGGGTCCGTCATCCCGTCCTTCCTTGCGCGCAAGGACAGCGGGATTCTGCCAATTACCGATGAACGCATGACGCGGTTCAACATCTCGCTTGCCGAGGGTGTCGATATGGTGATGTGGGCACTTGGCAGTGCATCGGGCGGAGAGATCTTTGTCCCGAAAATCCCATCATACCGGATCGGCGATGTGGCAGAGGCGATCGCACCCGAGGCCGAAAAAACGATTGTCGGCATCCGCCCGGGGGAGAAGATTCACGAGGAAATGATCACGTCCAGTGACAGTTTCTCGACCGTCGATATGGGCCGATATTACGCGATCCTGCCGCCTGGCGGGAAAGAGATCGTGGCGCAATATTGCGCGGCAAATGGCGGCAAACCGGTTGAGCCTGGCTTTGTCTATAACAGCGGGACGAACCCCGATTTTCTATCCGTAGAACGCCTGCGCGAATTGATCGAAGGCGAACAGGGACGTGAGCTGGCAGCAGGTCAGATGTCCCACAAACAGTCGTGCAATTCCGTTTCACCACGCCGTGGGAACGGCACGCATGCGTCCGCGGACCTGGCAACTGCCATGCCCGCTGGTGCGGCCGCGAATTGAAGGGTAACGCGCTCTTGGCCGGGATCGCAGACATCAAGGACCCGCCGCTTCGCAGTGGGGGCCCGCCGGAAAACGGGCCTGACCACGCTTTTATCCCCTATAGCTGCCAACAGATTAGCGCAGAAGACATTGCCGCCGTCAGCGATGTTCTGACATCGGATTTCCTAACCCAAGGCCCTGCCGTTCCAGCGTTCGAAGCCGCCTTTGCTGCGCGCCATTCGGTGGCTCATGCTGTTGCGGTGTCGAATGCAACGGCGGCGTTGCATATCGGCTGCCTTGCTTTGGGAGTCGGGCCGGGAAGCCGCGTCTGGACCAGCCCCGTCAGCTTTGTCGCGAGCGCCAATTGCGCGCTCTTTTGCGGGGCTCAGATTGATTTTGTCGATATCGATCAGGCAACACGAAACATGTCGATCGTGGCATTGAAGGCAAAGCTAGAGCAGGCAGAGCGAGAGGGCACGTTGCCCGATCTGCTGATCCCGGTCGATTTTGCAGGATTGCCCTGCGATCTGGCCGAAATGCGCCTGCTAGCGGATCAATATGGGTTCCGCATCCTACAAGATGCAAGCCACGCAACCGGCGCTGAATACCTCGGCTCTCCTGTCGGCAGCCACTATGCAGATGCCTGCGTGTTCAGCTTTCATGCGGTCAAAATCGTCACCGCTGCCGAAGGGGGCATGATCGTATCGCAGGATGCCGGGATCGCGGAACAGCTGCGCCGGCTTCGATCCCACGGTATCACCCGCGACACCGAATTGATGGAGCACCCTGACGAAGGCGCGTGGCATTACGAACAACACACGCTCGGCTTCAACTACCGCCTCACCGATTTGCAGTCGGCATTGGGCCTGTCGCAATTGGCGCGGCTTGATGAATGGCAAGGTGCTCGGGCGCAGCTTGCAGCGCGCTATGACCAATTGCTGGCCAATGCGCCCTTACGCCTGCCGGTGCAGCATATGGACCGCAAATCGGCATGGCACCTTTATGCCGTAGAGTTGGACGCCGATATCACCCCCTCTCGCAAGGCGGTGTTCGAAGGAATGCGTGCGGCGAATATCGGCGTGAATGTCCATTACATTCCGATCCATACGCAGCCATTTTACGCGCAGCGCGGCTTTGCCAAAGGCGATTTCCCCGCAGCAGAGGCGTATTATACAGGCGCGTTGTCGCTGCCGCTTTTCCCTGCAATGTCTGCCGATCAACAAGATCGGGTCGTTCAAACGCTGCTTGATCTGGTGGGATAAGCCGGTGGCGCGAAGCATAGCGATCATCCCCGCGCGAGGCGGCAGCAAAAGGATCGCTCGCAAGAATATCCGCGAATTTTCCGGACGCCCGATCCTTTGCTGGAGCATCGATATTGCGCGAAAAAGCGGATTGTTCGATGAAATCATGGTCAGCACAGACGATGACGAGATCGCGCAGCTTGCACGCGATGCAGGTGCAGAAGTTCCCTTTATGCGATCGGGCGAGACAGCCGATGACTATGCGCCCCTTGCCGATGTCTTGCGCGAAGTAATCGAGCGCTATGGCTCGCTCGGCAGGCGGTTTGATCGTGCCTGCTGCCTGTTTGCGACAGCCCCTTTCATTCGTTCAGCCGACCTCAAAGCGGGGGCCGATCTGCTTAGCACTAGCGAGTTCGAAGTCGTGATCCCGGTCGCGCGCTTTTCCTATCCGGTACAGCGAAGCCTTGCGCGAAGCAGCGCGGGGCGGGTGGTGCTCAACTATCCCGAATATGCCGATACACGCTCGCAGGATTTGCAGGCAACCTACCATGATGCAGGCCAATGGATCTGGCTCAATCCGGACTATCTATCGCGTGTACAACCACTGCTTGGGCCAGCAACAGGATCGGTGGTGATCGACGCAAACCGGGTTGAGGACATCGACACAGAAGAAGACTGGCAGCGTGCCGAATGGAAATTTGAACGGTTGAACGAGATGGGCGAGTCACCGTGAGACGCTGCTATGTGCATTTGCCCGCGCTCGATGGGCAGCATCGCGGCTATTCACTGCGCTGCATACAGGATTGCGATATCGAGCCCGTCCGCGTGTGGCGGAACGCCCAGATGGATGTGTTACGGCAAAGCGCGCCGATCACTCCTGCCCAGCAACGCCGATATTTTGAACGTGCAATCTGGCCGCAAATGGAGCGCGCGCAGCCCGACACTATCCTGCTCACGATCGAGCAAGGCGGGCGCAGAATCGGATATGGCGGATTGGTCCATTGTGCCTGGGAGGACAGTCGGGCCGAGATATCGGTCTTGCTCGCACCTCAGATCGCCGCCGATCAGAAGCGCTATCGAGCAGCATTGCTGGCCTTTCTGGCAATGGCTGGCGAGATCGGGTTCTCGCGGCTAGGCCTCAATCGATTGACGCTTGAAACCTACGATATCAGGCCGTTCCATATTGGCGTTTTGGAAGAAGCGGGTTTTCGGCGCGAGGGTCGACTGCGCGAACATGTCGTGATCGATGCAAAGCCGGTTGATAGCCTGCTCCACGCGGCCTTGGCGCGCGATCAGGCAGGCAAAGGCGGGCGGATCACTTCTTGTGCGACCCGTTCAATCCTGGTGCCTGCAGCAGGGGCGCAATAGCTCGCGATTTCAAGCCCGAGGCGGGCCTGAACTGACCAGATGACATCTGTAAATCCCAATCGGTGGCGGAAACCCACAGTGCTTGAAAAGCGCGGACTGATCTCAAAAATCATCGGCTTGCCTGCATCCATGCGCAGTTGAATGTTGATGGCCCCTTCGAGGTCGAGAGCCGCAGCCACCTGTTCGCACACTTGTGTCAAAGCCTTGTCATGCACGACCTCACCCTTGCCCGTAAGGCCGCCTTGTAGGCTTCTGCGCAAACAAATCGATCGCGTTTTCATTGCGGAAAAGCGGGCCACACCGCATGTGAACTCGCTCATCTCATCTTTAAGCCAACGCTGCCATAGCTCGCCGCGATGCGCCGGTACCAACGCATCAAATTCAGTGCGCTTGGCATGGCGCAGGCCCTTGCTGCCCTGCCCGCTTCGCGGTTTGATGATGCAGTCGAAATCGCCTGGCTCATCCTCACCCACGATGCCGGTTTGCGGAACGCCAATACCTGCTTGTTTAAGCGCCAACGCGGTTGCTGCCTTGTCCAATCCGGTGCGAACCGCACGGGCGTTTGCGGTGATGATGGCTGAACCTGCAAGCTCACCAGCCAGCACTCCTTCATGTGCCAAACGCGCCAGTTCGGCTTCGGCAAGTGGGATTACGAT
>Ga0316207_10004898_pt1 | contig 11356 bp, 10 predicted proteins | sample 6weekpyrite_MG_FD_204943 | JGI IMG/M metagenome (GOLD analysis project Ga0316207, IMG submission 204943) | Microbial mat bacterial communities from mineral coupon in-situ incubated in ocean water Damariscotta River, Maine, United States -... | ecosystem: Environmental > Aquatic > Marine >...
TGCCCGAGTTTATCGAGAATGAGTAAGTCTTTACCTAATGGGTACTCAAGCAAAGGTGTTATGATTCTTTTATCTTCGCCATAACTCAACTTAAAAATATACTTAATTACCTTCGCCTGACCGTTGGCCAGACCTAAGGTGACTTGATTGCTATTTGAAGATACTGCTGTAATTTTAGAAGGTAATTCAAGCTGATGTGTTTCTACAGTTTGACCTGTATCAGTTTTGAAGAAAATAATCTGCCCATTATCAGTAAACCTGACACCCATAGTGCCCTGCTCTTCTATACCTATATGTAGTATTTTACCTTCATCTGTTACGCTATACTTATGGCTCTCTGCAATATCTGCAGATTCAAACATAGGGATGACGACTTGCAATAAATAGAAGAAAATCAATAAGATAGCGATAATAACGCTTATTCCGCCAACCGCAACAAAATACCGTGCCAGACGGTCTTTTAAGGCTCGCTGATTATATTTTTGCTGTAGCATTTGGTTATTCATAACGCATACAATACAGGTTAAATATTACAAGGATATTACAAGATATGACAATGATGTTGCAATGCCTGAAGAGCCTGCTTTTCTTTACAGCACTAAAAGCTCTGAATTATCAGAAATATTAAAAACTAGAGGCTTTATAATGTATAAATGTACTTTCATTAAGTATTTATGGAAAGATTCAGATAAGAAAAGGCAGCTAAGAACATTAGAGAAACAGATTACCTTACCTTTTCCACCTTCTATAGGAATGGAAATTGGAGAAAACGAATGGTTTTCCGGAATGATAGAAAGAGTCGTATGGGATAACACTCAACAGTTTTTTACAGTTAAGGTTAGTGATATAACGCCAAAAGATGGTATTTCGGCTGAACTTTTACTTGATATTGCCTTAAAGCAAGAATGGAATGTGCAGGACAAGAGCTAATTTTGAATGAATTATGTCCAACAACAAATGAGACTAATATGAAAAAGATTAAAAATGAGAAGGAGCTTTTAAAAAAAGCAATAATCGAAGGCGTTAAATACGGAGAAGCTAGAGGTGTTGTAGAATTTGAACCAACTGACTCTGCCTCTGAAAAAATAGAATACATTTATAGATTACTTGTACATGATAAAGTGATACAAGCTATACCTGAAGATCAGGTTTCACAAAAATCCATGAAGCATAAAATTGCTATTTGGGCATCGAAGCTCAAATGAGTAACTCATAAAAAAACGCCCTGCTCTTTACAGCAAAGCGTTAATGCAGAGACCATTCTGCAGGAGTCATAATTATTATTATCCAGCTATCATTATCCTGAAATACTTATCCTGAATAGGTGCTTCACAAATCTGAAGCACCTATAGACTATCTGATCAGTTAATTATTAGAATTTTGCAATAACACCTAGTGCAATAGCAGAGCTATCTCCTGATAATTTGCTCGCATCATTCATACCGTTATCCGCACCGTCACTCCATAAAGCATATACAGATACTTTTTTACCCATTTTATGATCGTAAGCTAAAGCAGTCATAGTCGCGTCATCAGTATTACCCTGGTCTTTTGTACCGTATACAAATTTTACTGCGTTCTTTTTGTCAAAATTATGCTTAATGCTAAATAGCATATTTGTATCATCTAAAGAACTATCGTCTTCTACAGTTTCACCAATAAGGCCTAGTTGAGTTGTGCCAATTTTGTATCCGAGTACTAATTTAGTTCCTGTCTCATCATTAGTAGATGATTTTTCAATAGTTTGATATGCAACTGCAAATCCGAGTGCACCCATTTTCATGTCATAAGCTAAGCTATATGACTGACCTGAATTTTCAGCTGATGGATCGTCATCACCTGCAGCATATTGTATACCTAATTTACCTGGGCCTACCTTATTCAAGTAACCAAGAGAGTTATCATTACGAGTATCCTGGCCTTTATCAATAATATTATTGTAATCAGCATATGTATCACTTAAGTGCTCTACATTTTTTTTACCAGATTTTTTGTATGGTGAATCATCGCGACCGATACGAATCTGACCCCAATCACCCTTTAATCCAACATACTGTTCACGAGATTTAATATGATCGTTTGAAGACTTTCCTTCATCAGTCATATCAATCTGCCAGACAAAACGATATATTACAGATGTATCTGCATCTGTCTCAACAGCACCTTTTATTCCAACACGTGATGCATGAGATGCAACAGCAGTAGATGAAACATCAGTTACACCATCATCTTCTGAAGTTGTGCCAAATGATAAATGTGCTTTGCCGAAAATTTCAGCTTCAGCGAAAGCTAGACCTGGTATAGAAATGGTAGTTATTACAGCAAGTGCTACAGCATTTTTAATGAAATGTTTCATAAATCGTTTTCCTCAAGTTAACAAATAAGTTCGTGTGAATTTATTGTTACAATCTTAAGGTCGATTTATTACAGATTTATGTGTGATAAGTGATGATTATGTTACAGGTATACGAAAAGTTGAACTTTTATTATGAACGATATATTGACTCGAATTTTTCAGCACTAAAACCATTCAGTCTTTTTTTACCAACTAGTATTACAGGGATCCCCCTGGCTTTAAGTTTTTTGAAGTCTTTTTTTCCTTTTTTAGATTTATCTATATCATATTCCGTGAACGGAATTTTATTTTTCTTAAAGTAGTTTTTTGCTTTTGTGCATACACCACACCATGCAGCACTATACATAATTACTTTTTTTCTTCTGTAATTTCTGGGTTTTGACTTTTCTTCTTTAATTAACTCAGTTACATCAGAATTATTATCTACTACTTTAGCTGATGTATAAGTAACAAGCTCACCGAGCTCTATATTTTCAGATTCAACATTTAATGGAGGTTGGTCACTAAAATGAGTTCTGCCTGTTTTATCTACCCATTTATAAACCTCGGCATTAGTACTAAAACACCAGTTAAGTAGTATGCTTAAAAATAAAAGTTTATATAAGTGATGCATACAGACTCCTGAATCATTATGAGTTACATACAAAAACTATCACGTGCATTCTTAGCACTGGTAAATATTTTTAATAACTTCTCTGAATCAGAATCATGAATAGCTTTTTTTAAGTTATCTAGATCATGTTGATAATTCTGCATCATAGCCAGTATTGCCTCGGAATTATTTATACATATATCTCGCCACATTACAGGATCGCTTGAAGCAATACGGGTGAAATCTCGAAACCCACCTGCTGCATACTTGAAGATCTCATCTACATCATCGACATTATTAAGGCAATCAACCAGAGCAAAAGCCAGTACATGGGGAAGATGACTTGTTCCAGCTAGTACCAGATCATGATGGCGGGCACCCATTTCATCTACTTCAGCTCCTGCCTTGTTCCACATTTCTCTTACTTTCGATATATCTTCGTCATTATTACTTTCAATTGGAGTAATTATTACACGTCTATTAACATATAAAGTATCAAATGCTGCTTCTGCTCCTGATTTTTCCGTACCAGCTATTGGGTGCCCAGGAACAAATTGATTAACTTTTATTCCAAGTGCATCAGTAGCGGTATTAATTATAATGTGTTTAGCACTACCTCCATCAGTGATGACTGTGTGTTTTTTCAAATGTGGTTCAATTTTTTTAAATACTTCTGACATTGCTCCAATAGGTACAGCAATAAAAATCATATCTGCCTGTGAAACTGCTCTCGCGTAGTCAGTTTCATACTCATCAATAACACCTAACTGCTTGGCTTTTTGTAAATTTTCTAAACTTCGACCTAAGCCTGTAACCTGCTTTACATATCCGGATTTTTTTAATGCCAGAGATAAGGAACCACCAATTAAACCAACACCGATTACACATAAATGATTAATCATTTAATTTACCTTTAAAGGACTTTTTGTAGAGCAGTTAAAACGCGATTATTCTGCTGTTCATTTCCGACAGTAATTCTCAAATATTCAGGCATATTGTAACTCGCTACAGGACGAACTATGACGCCCTCTTTCAAAAGCGCGTCATATACTGGCATAGCCTCTGTTTTTACATTAACAGCTATAAAATTAGCAATACTTGGAATAAAGCTTAATTCCATTTTTCTAAAAGCATGTTCATATTGCTTTATTCCTGCTGCGTTCAAACTAGCACTATTATCAACATGTTGCTGATCATCGATTGCTGCCAGGGCTGCTGCCTGAGCAGGCATATTTGTATTAAATGGCTGTCTGACCCGGTTTAATATGTCTGCAATATCGGGATGAGAAATTGAGTACCCTATTCGTAAACCGGCTAAGCCATATATTTTAGAGAATGTACGGGTAATCAATAAATTTTTATATTTTTTTAATAATCCCTGCGTATCCGGTTTAAGCTCATTAGGCATGTATTCAAAATAAGCTTCATCCAGAACAATTAAAATTTCATCAGAAACTCTTGACAAAAAATGACTCAATTCATCTAGCTCTAACCATGTACCTGTAGGGTTATTTGGATTAGCAATAAATACAACCCGTGTAGTTGAAGTGATTTGCTCATAAATTGCATTTAAATCATGGCCGTAGGGCATTACTGAATGATCAGGAGAAAAGGCTTTTGCAATTCTTGCTTGTGCGCCAACAGCCTGTACCACTAAAGGATAAACAGCAAACGAGTATTCCGAGTATACCGCTGAGTTGCAGGGGGCAAGAAACGCGCGACCAATAAGCTCCAGAATATCATTAGAGCCATTACCTAGTGTTATACAGGATTGATCTACGCCATGTTTCTTTGCAAGAGCCAGACTCAGTTTATGCCCTGCACCGTCGGGATAATAATTAACATTTCCAATTACTGACTGAGCCGCTTCAATAGCTTTAATACTTGGTCCTAGAGGGTTCTCGTTGGATGCAAGCTTAATAGCATTAGAAATACCTAGCTCTCGTTCGAGCTCTTCAACGGGTTTACCTGGTTGATAAGGGCTTAGTAATTGAACGCCTGGTACTGCATTTTTTAAAAAATTATTCATAAAATTGATTAGATCTAGTTTTGATTTTAAAAAGCCAAATATTAAGTTATATGGCCAATATTAAGATTTGAAAAATATAAAGGCTATTTGAGAACAGACTTTGGATAAGAGCCCAGGATTCGAACCATTACAGACTCATGTTCAATATCTGATAATGCAGCTGACATTGCCTCGTCGTCTTTATGCCCTTCTATATCAATAAAGAAGACGTATTCCCAAACACCACCCTGACGTGAAGGACGTGATTCAATTTTGCTCATACCTATATTACGGTCTGCCAATGGTTTTAACAAATGATGTAATGCACCCGCTTTATTATTTGTAGTCACTAATAAAGAAGTCCTGTCATTACCGCTAGGTGGTACTTCTTTTTTACCAATTACTATAAATCGGGTGGTATTGTTTGGTTCATCTTCAATTTCTTTACAAAGAACAGGTACTTCGTAAATCTCAGATGCCATAGCACCAGCAATAGCTGCAGCTCCTTTCTCATTTTTTGCAATTCGAACTGCTTCTGCATTACTTCTAACTGCATAATGTTCTGCATTAGGGAGATTCGCATCCAACCATCTTCGGCATTGAGCTAAAGACTGTTGATGTGAATATACTTTAGTAATCTTGGTAATATCTTTTTCGGTGCTAATTAAATTGTGCTGAATACGTAAATCTACTTCACCACTTATCTGTAATGAAGAATTTATTAGCAGATCTAATGTGTGTGAAATGACACCTTCAGTGGAGTTTTCTATAGGTGCAACGCCAAAATGAGACTCCCCTGTTTCAACTGCTCGAAATATTTCTTCGATATTATCAACTGGAAACTGGTCAATAGAAGCACCAAAATGTTTACTGCAAGCTGCATGATTATAGGTTCCAGCTGGACCTAAAAATGCTACCTTAATAGGTTTTTCTAATGCCAGGCAAGATGACATGATTTCACGAAATAAATGAGCCATGGCATTATCACCTAAAGGTCCTTTATTACGTTTCTTTATTTCAGTTAAAACTTGTGCTTCACGTTCTGGGCGGTAAAAATGTTCTGTCTCACCTGACTTTATTTTTATTTCAGCAACTTCCTGTGCGCATTTAGCTCTTTGATTAATCAAATCTTGAATTTGCTTATCAATAGCATCAATTTTGTCTCTTATGCCTAATAATTTATCTTGTTCATTCATTCGGTATGCCAGTTAATTATAAAACACAGAAATGTTTTACTCTTTCTACAATAATACAAACTATTAAAGCTTATAAAGTTTGTATTAAATTAATCTCACAGACAGTACACCATCGATATCAGCGATTTTATCAATAGTTTCATTGTCTGGTTTTATTTCTAAATCAATTAATGTGTAAGCTAGCTCACCTCTTGATTCATTCGCCATATGCAAGATGTTAACTCCAGAGGTTCCTAGAACGTGAGATACTTTACCTAACATATCGGGGCTATTTGAGTTAGATATTGCTAGTCTGAAATCACCTTGTCTCGCTAATTTTATATTAGGAAAGTTAACAGAATTTTTTATGTTACCGTTATTTAAAAAATCTTTTAACTGATCAGCTATCATAACAGCGCAGTTATCTTCAGCTTCGCCGGTTGACGCTCCTAGATGAGGTAACGTATAAACACCTTCATGACCTTTAACTTCATTTGAAGGGAAATCATTTACATATGCATGAATTTTGCCTGCTTTTATTGCAGCAAGAACAGCACCATCATCAACTATACCTTCTCGGGCAAAGTTTAATATGACTGCTCCGTCTTTCATTGTTGCTATACTTTCTGTATTTAAAAGATTACGTGTTGCATCAATTAATGGAACGTGGAATGAAACAAAATCGGCCTCACGAAATAGTTCCTCTGCATTATCCATCTTCTGTACATTTGAAGATAGTTGCCACGCTGCCTGAACGGTAATACCCGGATCAAAGCCTATAACTTTCATGCCTAGTGTGTCGGCTGCATTAGCGACTTGTGCACCTATTGCGCCTAGACCAACTACTCCTAAGGTTTTTCCTGGTAACTCATATCCTGCAAATTTTTTCTTTCCAGCTTCAACTGCCTTTGTTACTTCTTCATCTGAGCCAGATAGTTCGGTAGTATAATTCCATGCCGGAATAAGATTTCGACAGGCCATTAACATGCCTGCTATTACTAATTCTTTAACAGCATTAGCGTTTGCACCAGGCGCATTAAAAACAACAATGCCTCTTTCTGACATTTTATCTACGGGTATATTATTAACACCTGCCCCGGCTCTGCCTATTGCTTTAACTGAACTTGCCACAGGTACATCATGCATTTTAAATGAGCGCAACATAATTGCATCGGGATCACTTACATCTTCACTTACCTGATAGCCTTCATTAGTAAGTTTTTCTAAACCCAGAGGGGAAATGGCATTATAGGTTTTGACATTAAACATATGTATTCCTGTTATTCTGCCAATATATTTATCGGCATATTCAATTCATAAATAATATTCATGTAGCAAATTTCAAGCTGTAGCGTCTTAAACCGGCACAAATTACCTGAACAGTTTAGGCGTTATTTTTCTCAAAATCATTCATATAGCTAACTAATGCATCTACACCAGACTCAGGCATTGCGTTATAAATACTTGCACGCATCCCGCCAACTGATCTATGACCTTTTAGTGTTGTTAAACCTGCTTTTTCTGCACCTTCAAGGAATGACGAATCTAGTGCTGCGTCAGCAAGAATAAAAGGCACATTCATTTGTGAACGACAGTTTATATCTACCGGATTTGAATAAAAATCCGAGTCATCAATTGCAGTATATAATTTTGCAGCTTTACGTTTATTGGTTTCTTCCAGTGCCTTAACGCCACCATTTTTCTTAATACGGTCAAAAACAAGACCGGCTATATACCAGCTATAAGTTGCTGGTGTGTTATACATGGAATCATTGTCAGCCATTATTTTGTAATCTAACATTGCTGGCATACCGTCAATGCATTTTCCAATCAAATCATCTCTTACGATAACAATTGTTAATCCAGCACAACCAATATTTTTTTGTGCACCGGCATAAATGATACCGAATTTACTAACATCAATTTCTTTAGATAAGATATTAGAAGACATATCTGCAACTAGAGGTACGTCTGTTTCTGGAAGGAAAGGAAACTCTACGCCTACAATGGTTTCATTTGGAGTGTAATGTAAATAAGCTGCGTCACTACTTAAATTCCAGTCAGACTGTTCAGTCACAGTTGTAAACTTTGAATCTTCAGTTGAAGCAGCAACATTAATATCACCATAACGCTTTGCTTCAGCAATTGCTTTTTTAGACCATTGACCGGTTAATATATAATCTGCTTTACGGTTAGCGCCCATAAGATTGATCGGAACAGCTGCAAACTGAGTGCTAGCACCACCCTGCATAAATAGTACTTTATAATTATCTGGTATATTCATAATTTCGCGTAAATCAGCCTCGGCTTTTTCAGCAATAGACATATATGCTTTACCGCGATGAGACATTTCCATTACTGACATGCCTGTTCCTTGCCAGTCTAACATCTCAGATTGTGCTTGCTTAAGTACGTCTTCAGGAATACATGCAGGACCTGCACTAAAATTATATACTCGGCTCATTGCCTATTTCACCTTAGTTAATTAATTATAAGTTGATTATAAATCAAACTGTTTATATTAAGGCACCGTATAACTGAGGTGACTTAATGATGCTTCTATATATTTTTCTATTCAGCTTCCGGGCTATCAGTTTCCGGACTTTCAGTTTCCGGGCTTTCATTTTCTGAATCCTCTCCATCGAGAACTTCTATTCGTTCAATTTCAACAAGCTTTTCTTCATCAGATAATCTAATCAAACGAACACCCTGAGTATTTCTACCCATTTCTCTCACTTCTTCTACGCTTGTTCTAATTAATGTTCCACCATCCGAGATCATCATAAACTCATCTGATTCAGTTACCTGCACAGCACCGACGACTGAGCCATTACGATCAGATGTCTGTATTGATATAACACCCTGACCTCCTCGTCCTTTACAGGCGTACTCTGTTGTTGCGGTACGTTTTCCATATCCTTTTTCTGTGGCAGTTAGAATTGATGCATTTTCATCGACAACGATAAGACTAATTAGTTTTTCACCGTCTTTCATTCGTATACCGCGAACACCAGCTGCAGTTCTACCCATTCCTCTTACATTTGACTCATTAAAACGAATCGCCTTGCCTGAACTGGCCATTAACATAATGTCTTTGGAACCATCGGTTAATGCAACATCAACAAGTAAATTATCATCTCGTAAATCCAGAGCAATAATTCCACCTGCACGTTGATTAGAGAAAGCCGTTAATGGTGTTTTCTTAACAGTACCGGAACTGGTAGCCATAAAGACAAAATGATTTTCGTCGTATTCTCTAATCGGTAAAACGGCATTTATACGCTCACCATTTTCTAATGGTAATAAGTTAACCAGCGGTTTTCCGCGTGAACCACGGCTTGCCTGAGGTAATTGATATACTTTAATCCAGTAAACCTTACCTCGACTAGAGAAGCATAATAAAGTGTCGTGAGTATTGGCGATAAATAGCTTATCTATAAAGTCTTCTGTCTTCATACGTGTGGCAGATTTTCCTTTACCACCACGTTTCTGAGCACTGTACTCGGATAGAATTTGTGACTTTGCATAACCTTCATGAGAGAAAGTAACCAGCACATCTTCTTCTGTAATTAAATCTTCCAGACTAAGGTCTAACTGACTTTCGAGTATTTCAGATCGACGATCATCCCCAAAGTCTTCTTTTATTTGTTCAAGCTCTTCACGGATAACCTCAAGCAGTCTTTCAGGGCTTGCAAGTATCTCAATTAAAGCTTTAATAATATCCAGTATCTCACTGAATTCATTTATAATTTTATCTTGTTCCAGACCTGTCAGTCGATGCAATCTTAATTCAAGTATGGCCTGTGCCTGAGCTTCTGAAAGGTAATAGGCACCATCACGCATGCCAAATTCATCCTGTAAAAACTCGGGTCTTGACGCCTCAGCACCAGATCGACTCAACATATCTGAGACCATACCTAGCTGCCATGAGCGAGAAACTAAACCTGCTTTAGCTTCAGCAGAGTTCTTAGATTTTTTAATCAGGTCAATTACTTCATCAATATTGGCAAGTGCTATCGCCAGACCTTCTAAAACATGCGCACGTTCACGAGCTTTACGTAACTCATAAATTGTACGACGGGTTACAACTTCGCGGCGATGTCTAACAAAGGCTTCGATAATTTGCTTAAGATTTAATAGCTTTGGCTGCCCATCAACAAGTGCAACCATATTTATGCCAAATACAGTTTGCATTGATGTTTGCTTGTATAGATTATTAAGCAGAACTTCAGCTACGTCACCACGTCGTACTTCTATAACAATACGTATATCTGACGTAGACTCATCACGAATCTCAGTGATACCTTCTATTTTTTTCTCTTTAACAAGTTCTGCTATACGCTCTATCAAACGTGCTTTATTCACCTGATAAGGCAATTCGTGCACGATAATACTTTGTTTTCCATTGTCAGCTGTTTGAATGGACGTACGTGAACGCATGAACATACGACCACGCCCAGTACGGTATGCCTCTTTAATGCCTTTAGTGCCATTAATGAATGCAGCTGTAGGTAAATCAGGCGCAGGTATATAATCCATTAAACCTTCGATATCTATTTGTGGATTATTGATTAAGGCAATACTGGCATCGATAACCTCACCCAGGTTGTGAGGTGGAATATTTGTGGCCATACCAACCGCTATACCTGCTGATCCATTGACCAGTAAAGCAGGTATACGCGTTGGCATAACAGTTGGCTCACTTTCAGAGCCATCATAGTTTTCTGCGAAATCTACAGTTTCTTTATCCAGATCTGCAAGAATCTGGTGTGCAATTTTATCCATGCGTACTTCGGTATAACGCATAGCGGCGGGTGAATCGCCATCAACTGAACCAAAGTTACCCTGACCATCAACCAGCATATATCGCATTGAAAATGGCTGCGCCATACGAACAATTGTGTCGTAAACAGCGGTATCACCATGAGGATGATACTTACCTATAACATCACCCACTACACGGGCTGATTTCTTATAGGGTTTGTTCCAGTCATTACCTAGTACGCTCATTGCGTAAAGTACGCGTCGATGAACCGGTTTTAATCCATCTCGCACATCAGGTAGAGCCCTTCCTACGATTACACTCATGGCGTAATCAAGGTAGGACTGACGCATTTCATCTTCTAAATTAACAGGTACTACTTCTTTGGCAAATTCAGCCATAAGGTGCTTCTTTTCCGTAGTTTATCGGGTTATTTATTATGCCCTGGTTAATGTTGCAGCAA
>Ga0316207_10004899_pt1 | contig 11353 bp, 10 predicted proteins | sample 6weekpyrite_MG_FD_204943 | JGI IMG/M metagenome (GOLD analysis project Ga0316207, IMG submission 204943) | Microbial mat bacterial communities from mineral coupon in-situ incubated in ocean water Damariscotta River, Maine, United States -... | ecosystem: Environmental > Aquatic > Marine >...
TCACAAAAATAGAAAGGATGGTTATTTCCGTCACTCCCCAAACAACACCAGCAACAACACCTTCTTTTTTTGTAACTGTGCGACGCATATCTTGCAATTTTACACCACTCATCAAAGAAGCAAGGATCATCCCCACAGCACTTAAAAATAGCAATGTGCACCAGTTTGTTTCAGAAATAACGCGGTGATCAAACACACCCGGTAAACAGCAAAGGAATGCCATCGCCAAGAAAAGCCACTTATACTGCGCTGAGAGTTTATTCAAATGCCCTTTCAAACTAAATACAATACCAAGTAAGAAAAGGAACATCACAGAACCCCACTGCAGCTGACTTAACTGCTCCCCTTGAAAACTATTCATAATCGCAAGTCCACCTAAAGAAAGTGGACCAACATAAACAGCCGCTGAATTACTTACCTGACGCAACGCATGAGATAAACTTTTACATCCCCACAATACAAACCCTTTTAAAACACCAAGTAAAAGCAGCAAGGGGGAAGCAAGGGCAATTTCCATTCCTTCATGTAATAACTGTCCATAAACAGGATAAACTGCAATCATTGCAACAAGAGACCAGACCCCAGAAAGAGCCCCCATCTCTTTAGGTGTGTAAACACCAACACATTGCTTAAGTGCAAAAGGGCGTGCGACAGCACAACCAAATAGGATAAACATGAACAAGAGTTCATTTGCAGACATAAACACCCCTTTTACAGCTTGAATCACTGTTTTTTATTACCACAGGTGTTTATGTATGGGGCTTGACATTTTGAGCTGTATATTTATTTTTTTGGGCGAGGGCTTCGGCTTTTTTGAGCTTGGCCTCTAGTTCGGCTATGCGGCGTTGGTCTTTTTCTTGTGCTAACCTTTCCCTTTCTGCATTTGCCCTTTTGGCTTCCTCTTTGTTTTTCTCAATAAGAGCTTCTTGTTTCTTTTTCTCCTGCTCTTGGCGCCTAGTTTCTTTATTCCAAACATTTATAGCTTTATCTGCATGAGGTGAAATCCCTTTAGCAGCATCTCCTAGCATATCTGCCCAACCTGCATGAGCAGAAGATGCAAAACCTAAAAATAAAATAAATGTAATATTACGCAGCATTATTTGGTTTCCTTTATGTTTATGCATTCTGTCTTACTATTTGCAGTACGGTATCTTCAATAGAATGGAATTCTTTGTAGAGATTTTCAGGGTCTGTATGTATTTTGAAGTCCCACACAAGCATCCAAATACCTAAAGTAACTACTGAAAGGAATAGATATAAAGCGAAGCTTCTGTTTTTTGATATATCTAAGTTGAAGTCTAGTGGGTATTTTATTAACCCGAGCTTCTCCCATATTTGGGATAATCCGTCATCAAAGTCTTGCTCTGCTTTTTGTAATAGGTACCAAACTTTATTTATTTTATATAGCCATACAAATGCCCATATGCCTAAAGTCACTATCATCAAAAAGAATGAGAACCACGCTTTTATGGGTTTAATTTCCTTAGAAAAGGTATCATCTACAGAAGAAGACAGATCGTCCAAGTCATTTTTTATGTCATCATACTTACTTTGTTCCACAGCATATTTTTCGGTGTAATCTATTAAGTTTTGGTAGTACCTGTTTTTTCTATCTATGAAGTTATCAACCCTTCCTGTTCTTTTGAAGAACATTACAAAACCATATATTCCAATGGTTAATGGATTTACGAGTAGTATAAATAGCCACCAGTTCATGAAGGGAATATCTACGTCCCTGCGCTCTTTGATGCTTCGTTCAAGTTTTTGGATTGTTTGGATCATAGCAAACTCCTTTATGTTACGCGTTGCTACTTTCTATAGAAAGTAGCCAGGAGTTAGTAACCTCTAATGAGTGAGGCGTGATGCGTTTAGGATAAACCCTGGACAGAACACCACCTCCTGGCATAAAGATACTTGCCAGATAAGATGCCTGACATAGCAGGGATCACTCCTCACTAGACAGAACAAAAAATGCACCTTTTTTCGGTGGTGCTCGCCACTCATTACTAGGGTTACTAAGCCCTACGCCCTCATCTTGCCTCAATTTTAGATGGATGTCTCGTGATTTTTGGGTAGAGTGAAAAAATATTTTCAGTTTTTTTTAACTTTTTTTGATGGTGTTTAGGTTGTTTTTAGTGTGCTCAGCCCTGATTTCTGGAGTGAGGTGGTTGTTTTTGGTCTGTATAAGTACTTGATTATTAATAGATTAAATTTTCTTTCTTTTTTTTGAGGGTGAAACGTCTTTTTTGAACGTTATATACACCTTTTTATTTTTTAAGTCATTGATATTGAAGGGAAAAAAACCTTTACAGTTGATGTTGAGGTGTGTCACCTTGTCAGCAATATTAATTATAAAAGAGAGAAGGGTAAATTCTTTTAAGACAAAATCAGACGATAAACAAGAGGTGTTGAAGTGGCTTATAAAGCTGGTTATTCAACAGGCAGTAAAATCCAATCAAAAGAAGGAGAAGTAAAGCATGGATTATATAATATATGCACGTGTATCAACTAAGTTGCAGGATAAGTTATCAGATAGTATTGAACATCAAGAATATATGTGTAAGGACTTTGCACTAAAACAAGGGTGGGATATTCAAGGAACATACCAAGATGTTGGTATATCAGGGGCAATTTTAAAGCGTCCGGGATTGGTTGGATTATTTGAGATGCTTAAAAAAAGAAAAGGGCCTTGTATCGTTTTGGCGACTACACAAGACCGTTTTATCCGTAACATTGGTAAATATAACAGCTTTAAAGAAAAGGTGCAATCTTTAGGCGGCATACTTGCTACAGTAGATGGAACTATAGTTCCATCTACCTCCGGTGAATTTACTTCGAGTGATGAGCGTCGTGAACTGAATACTCAAGTAGCGGCGCATCTTTTTATTCGTGAGAATAGAGAGAAGGTGAAAAGAGGAATGAGAGCCGCAGGAAGGAGTGGGCTTCGAGTGAGTAACCCACCAGTTGGATATTGTAGTAGCTCTTTAAGTAAGGTGTTTAGTATTGATAAGAAGAACTATGCAATTGTGGAAACTGCTTTGAGGGGATTTGCTTCAGGCAGATTTCTGACTAAGCGTCAAGTACTGGACTATTTGAAAGAAAGTAAACTCTTGAAGGAAGATGGGGTTTCTGAATATGTGTATGACTACAAACTTGTGGATCGTATTCTTAATAATGCACCATACTATGCAGGTTATATTGAACTCCCTGATGATGAAGAAATGGTTGAGGGGTTACACCAACCTATTATTCGCAAGGCTGTTATGAGAAAAGTACAGTTCCGTCTAGCAGAACGCAAGGCAAAGAACAGTCGTACATCGTATAAGAAGGTAGAAAAGCTTGATTTCAAGAATCACATAAGTTGTGTTGTTTGTAATGCACGTATGTATAGTGGAGTGACAACGTCTAAAGGAAGGCAGTACCCCTACTATTGGTGTTCAAATAAATTGTGTTCAGAACATAAAAAAAACATTTCACAACAGAAGGTTGAGAAGGAGTTTTTATCTTCATTGACGAGAGTATGGCAGAATACTGTTTCAATGAAGGATGTGAAAGAGCTTTTTGATATTGGTTGGAAGGAACACTGCCAACTTATGCAGAGTGAGACGCATAGAATTGCAATGCAAAAACGTTCTTTGGAGAAAAGTAAGAAGCAACTTGTTTGTCAAATGGGAGACTGTACTAGCCAAGTTGCCCGAGATGCAGTTGAAGAGATGCTTGTAAGTACGATAGAGCAGATCAAAAAGGCTGATAAAGAGATTAAATCTTCCGCCAATAAAAATGTAGCTCATCTTGCATGGGCAGAGCTATGTAATGTTCTAAGTCAACCTCAGGAAAGCTGGAAAGGTTTCTTTGCTGATTACAGGGCGAACTTTCTCAGTTTACTGCTTGATGGAAACATGTTTTCGTACGATCGAAGTAAAGATAAGGTTGTGTTTGATAAGTTGAGTGACCTCTTTCTTGAAATGGAGGAGGGTAAATGAGCCATATTTTCAGTTCGGATCATGAGGTTGTTCAGCATTTTAATGAACGTTACGCACAAATTATTGTAGGTGATGATGTACAGATTTTGGAAGAAATGACTTCTGAAAATGGACAGCGAGATATTCGCCTTTTGAAAGATAGTGCTTTTCGGAAAATTCATGCCGAAAAGATGTTTGCCAAGAAAAAAGCTACGGCTATTTGGAGTATGCACCCTGAACGGCGAAAGTATGATGGTTTTACCTTTGAACCAAGTAAGGGGGTTGATGTAGATGGCAAATATAATCTGTGGTTCGATTTTGCGATGAAACCATCTCCCCAAGGATGCTGTAACCTATTATTGAGGCATATTAAAGCAAATGTATGTCAAGGGGATGAAGAGTTGTATCACTGGCTTATGTGTTGGTTTGCAGATATTCTACAAAACCCTTTGGATTTGAAAGGAACGGTGGTTATTTTTACGGGTGGGCAAGGTTCTGGGAAGAGTATTGTGATGCAAGTAATGGGTCAGCTATTGGGAAGGCATTACAAACATTTTACTTCTGCTGGACAAGCACTTTCTAATTTTAATGATGATATGAAAGATGCCTTACTGGTGGGCATAGATGAAGGGCGTTTTGTTGGTAGTTATAAGTTTGTTGATAAACTTAAGGCACAAGTTGTGTCAAAAACAATCAGTATTGAGCCTAAAGGTGTAGATCGCTTTGTTATGCCACATTATGCTCGCTATATGATGACCTCTAATGCCTCTACCGTGGTGCGTGATGATGCAGATTCTAGGCGCTTTGCAATGTTTCATGTAGGTAATAATTGCAAAGGTAACACGTCCTTCTTTGATGGAATGATGAAGGAACTAGAGCAGGGTGGTTACGCCTTTCTACTGTATAAGTTGCTCAACTGGAACATTGACGTTGATTTACGTCGTGTACCGCAAACTGAAGCTCTTTTGAGTCAAAAGTTGGACAGCCTCCCGCCTTTAGAAAAATGGCTTCATGAACGCTTGTTTGACGGTGAGGTAATGGAGGGGCGGTCTTGGTGTAGTCAGGTAAGCTCAAAGGATTGGTATGAAGATTTTTCTCTTTTCTTTGAAAAATTGAAGTACCGTAATGTGAAGCCAACTCCAACTAAGCTTGGTAGGTTTTTACGTCAAGCGCTTCCTAGTATAAAGCGTAAGCAGCTTGCGAGCGGGCGTGTATATCAGTTGCCGTCACTTGCAGAGGCAAGGAAGCACTTTGATATTTATTGTTCTACAGAGTGGGAGTGGCTAGAAGAAAGCTGTGTTGAACCGATTGTCTTTCGTGATAGTGTTAGTGAATAAAATATATAAGGAGTATGAGAGTATGTTTAGTGATTTTAAGGTGAAGGTGGTAGATAGTGGTGAATGTGCACTATTAGGTAAAATTAATGATGAATCACGCCTCCTTGTTTTCTCAAATGAGTTTATGGAAGACAACTTTGATGATAATTGGGGTGATGATTGGCTTGATATTATTAAATCCCAAGATATTGAAAATGCTGAGTTTGTACGTGTTCAGGGATGGCTTGTAGGTCAGGCTGATATTTTACCTAAGAGTTTTGAGTTTGAGATACATGATGACATTTCTCATAGCATTCCTTCCTGTGTGGTAAGAGATTCTTATCATAAATTAGCAACCACTTAACCACTATAACCACTTATGTTTTACCTTTAATAGGCATAATTTAAAGAAGGCAGGGTTTGTATCCTGCCTTTTGTTGTTTTTATACAGACTACTCCGCAAGGGGGCAGCTTTTTTCGTTTATTTACGAGACACTTTTATTTCTTTCGGCAATGATTAACTTAAACAAAAAAGAAAGTTAATTATATGAAATGTATAGTGTATTGCCGCGTATCATCTGCTCGTCAGGCTATTGAAGGGAATGGCCTTGAGAGCCAAGAGCAGCGTTGCCGACAGCATGCCAAGTCTAAGGGGTGGGAAGTAGTAAAGGTGTTTCATGATAGTGCAGTTTCGGGTGGTGTGTTGGAACGTTTAGGCATACAAAATCTTGTTGCTTACCTTACCAAACAAAAACAGGAAGTGGTTGTGCTGGCTGATGACATTTCTAGGTTTGCAAGGGATACACTCGTATTTGCTTTATTGAAGAAGACGTTTGTTGACCTTGGCGCACAAATGCAGACTGTTAATTTAGGTATGGATGATACGCCAGAAAGCTCCCTCATTCAGTCCATTATGTCTTCTGCTGCTGCTTATGAACGTGAGAAAAATCGCTTGCAGGTTATTGCACGTACTAAAGCACGTTTGGAAATGGGGTTTTGGACATTGCAGCCACCACTTGGTTATAAAACCATTTATACAAAAGATAGAGGGAAGGTGAGTATGCCTGATGGCGTTAATTCTGTTTCTGTACAAAAGATGTTGAAGAAGGTGGCTGCAGGAGAATTAACTTTGCGTGGGGATATGGTAGCTTACCTTACTAGGGAAGGGATTGTTGATAGGCATGGTATCCCTAAGCCATGTACATACAATTTATTAAGACGCACTTTAGGATACGCATGGTTTTATGCAGGGTTTATCCAGTTTCCAAAGTGGGATGTAAGTTTAAGGAAAGGGCAACATGAAGCTCTTATTACTATGTCAGAGTATCATCGTATTCTTGCTTTAAAAGATACGAGCAAGAGAGCTATTTCAAAGAGGGTTACGGCAGAGAGATTCCCTTTACGTGGTTTCATTTATTGTGCATGTTGTGGCAAGGGGTACTATTCAGGTACGTCTGGTGGTCGGTACTCTTGTTATGATTATTATTTTTGCCGAGGCTACAATTGCTCTATGAAGAATGTGAATTATAAAGGTTCCGAGATACATAATCAGTTTAGTTCTTTCTTGCACTCCATTCAGCCCACCGATCAAGATGTAAGCGATTTTGTATCTGTTCTTAAGGAGTACAGTAACAAGCATGGTGATTTGTTACAAAAAGAACGAGACGAGCTTTGTCTACAGCTTGAGGCATGTGATGGAGAGGTAGAAAAAGTATTTAACAATATTGATAAACTGTCTTCAGCTAAAATGACAGAGTTTATGGAGAAGCGTTTATCTCAAGTTGAAGAACAGCGAGTGCTTTTACAGAGTAAAGTAGATGAGCTTGAAAATCGTAAGTTAGATTTTGACATAGATATTTTGCCAAAAGTAGAAAAATTTCGAAACTTTGCGAAAGGGTGGCAAAACGCTTGCTGGGAGCGGAAAAGAGAGATACAGAGTATGGTCTGTCCGCATGGAGCCCTGTATGATGCAGAAAATGGTTTTCGAAACCGCGAAACGCCGCTTCTACTAAGCTGTTTAGGTGGTTTTAGGGAGGAGGATTACCGTATGGTGGACAGGGAGGGATTCGAACCCCCGACACAAGGAGCTTCAATCCTTTGCTCTACCAACTGAGCTACCTGTCCGTGTAAGGTGAGGGGAATATATATCAACTTTGTGTACGAATGCAATGCAAAAATGTGAGTTTTTCTTTTTTTTACGCAGCTTTAAGTGCGTAGTAGAGATATATATCAGCACAAAGGCAAAAAATGATAGCCATTCCGATTTTAATGTTGGGCGTTAAACTATCAAGTGCCATAGCTGTAACAACGGTAGCAATGATATTGGCAAAAAGGATTGTTGGCCCTGTGATAGTCGCATTTTTATTAAAAGCATCAGCTAAAAATAAAATACCTACGGCGTAAATAGGAAGTCCAAGGAGAACCATACGCCAAAACATGGTTGGTATTGTTTCATATACTGGCGACATGATAGAAGGCAAAAACCTTGCGTTTGTCAGCGTATTTGCAATAAAGAAAATGAAAATTGCAAATGTAGACTGAGCAATGATTACTATGCTTACACTGTTTAACATGAGGCTGTTTTTATCTCTTAGTTTTGTTTTAAATCGGCGATCACAGCAAGATGCTCAGCACCTGAAACTTTTTGGTGGATTGCGTTCATCACCTCAAAACCTTCTGATGCGAGTACAAAATCAAGTGGTATAATAGGGAGTATTACCGGCCATGTTGGTTTCCACTTTTGTGTAAATTTAAGCTGCTGTGCTGTTACAATATCAGTAAGTGGCGCTTGCCAGGGTGCAGTATTAAAATCACCCATCATGACAATCGGAAGATTTACTTTCAGGGAGGCGAGTGTTTTAAGCAGTTTATTACGACGCTCTAAACGTTCAGTATTTGTTGGAGCAAGTGCGTGGGCTTGTACAAGGTAGAAGTCTGATTTTGGCCCGCGTACTTTGTAAATCACAGCTTGATGGTCTATTACTTTTACCATTTTGAATGGAAATTTACTGAGCAAAATCATGCCTTCAGGTTCGCTGAGAGGGTACTCTAGCGGTGTGTAAGTTGCGTGAGGATATGTTTTGTGCAGTATATTACGTGCTTTGTAACTCATGAGGTTGTAAAAATCTTTGCGCGCTTCTACAAAACCAACAATATGTGCACCATTATTCAGTGCGAGGGATACTTTGTCTGTTACATCATCTGAAGCTTTGTTGGCATTCAAACTAATAAGACGCATTGTATCTTGCCCCATTGGGGCTAATTTACCAGACATAACACCCATCGCAAAAAGTGCGGCAGTACAAATGACCATTGCAACAAAACCATTTTTTATACGTGCTTTTCTGTCATCTGCTTTAACAATAAAAGCAACGATGATACCTGCAAGGATAATACCTGCGAGGTAAGCGTGAGATATCATGAGGTCTAGATAATAAGCCATGGTGTATTCCTTTTTAGCATGGATGCTGTTGTGCAAGCTCTTCTACTTCTCCTAAAGAAGGAATACTTGCTTCAGTTCCTAGTTTTTGTACGGAAAGGGCGGATGCTGTTCGGGCAAAACAGAAGTGTTCTTTCCAGCTTTTTTCTGGATGTTTAAGGTAAGAGCTCATGTAAGCACCGTGGAAAATATCACCTGCACCTGTACTATCTACAACATCTTCTTGTGGAAGTGGAATGGCAGGTATAGATGTGATTTCACCACCTTCTGTAAAGGTAAAGCCTTTGTCACCCTGTGTGACTGCAGCTACTTTTACACCTTTGTCGAGGAGGTACTTTAGAGTGCCTTCAACATCTTTCCCAATCTTTTCGCAGAAGAGTTCTGAAACAACGGCAACATCAATGTAGTCTAAAATTGCTTCGGTGTGTTCACGCATGGTACCGCCATCGAGTGATGTGAGGATGCCTTGCTCACGTGCCTCTTTTACGTAATAAAGTGCAGCATCTCCTTGGTGGCCATCTACATGGACAGCAGCGTAGCTGTTAAGCCCTACTTGTGGAAACTCTTCAAGATAGTCTGTGTCACGACAACGTAAAACAGCGCGTTTACCATTGTTTGGCATCACAACAGACATGGAGCTTCTTTTTGTGGTACGTGTGAATGTTCTTACACCACGTTTAGCACATTGTTGGAGGAAGATGTCGCTGAGGCGGTCATTCCCTACTTGGACGATAAGGTCGGTATTAATAGCAAACTTAGCGGCGGTAAATGCTGCAACAACAGCGTTCCCACCCACACCAAATGCGTAATTTTCACCAACATGTTTTTCATCACCCGTAGGCATGTGGTCAGTTACCACGGTAATGTCGGTGTATGCGTGGCCAATAAAGAGAGCTTCCATAAAATATTTCTTTAATTTTGTTTGTATTTAGGTGGTTTATTTTATACCCTTTTCTGAACGTCCATACAATAGAATAAGAGGTTTGATAGATATGCTACTCAACGAAGCGAGTTATAACATTATTGCAGATTGCAAAGCAGGTAAAATCAAATATGTGATTTTTGACCGTGACGGTACGTTGACACAGACTTCTCGAGAAGAAGGTGGTTATATTACAAAGCTTGGCCAAATCCAAGCCATTGACGGTGTGAAAGAAGCATTGAATCATCTGGTCGATGCAGGCGCTGATTTGTTTGTGTTTACGCAACAAAAATGTGTTGGTAAGGGGCTTGTTTCTGAAGCAACATTAGCAGGGATTCATGCAGAATTAAATGCGCAGATTGCTCCTGCGGTTATTAAAGATTTTAAATACTGTCCGCATATTGTAGATGACAACTGTAGCTGTATGAAACCACAACCACAGATGATTTCTGAATTGATTGAAAGTTACAATATTCAACCAGAAGAAGTGCTGGTCGCAGGGGATAATCCACGTGACTTTGAATGTGCAAAAAATGCAGGTATTGGTGAACGTTTTATTTATATTGCAGATGATTTAGGGCGTCATAAAGATGTTTATGCGCAGGTTGAAGTCGAGGGTGGATTGTTTTTTGAGAGTGTGAAAGCAATGGTAGATCACCTGTTTGCACGCTAACTTTCCTTTTGCATCTGCTATAAAGTGTGGTAAATACTAACTTGTTGGCAATAAAGTGATGTGTAACAACACCTTTATTGCTATTTGAACACAAGGTATATTGTGTTCCATTTTGTGAATCTAACTATGGCTTTGCTATAGTTTAAGAGAATAAAATGTAAATGCTAACCATTACGTGCCCGTAGCTCAGCTGGATAGAGCATCTGCCTTCTAAGCAGAGGGTCACAGGTTCGAATCCTGTCGGGCGCGCCATTTTGTTTTACAAAATGGTAATTTGTATCCGTCTTTGCAAAAAGCGTCGTTTTTGCTGCGACGTTTAGGGGTAAGCCAATGGTTTTCACCCTAAAAATCCCTTTCCTTAAAATGTGTATCCCCAAAAGATGTGCGTTTGTTCGATAGGAACATCGTGATGCAGACGGCGCGTGATGACAAGCCGCCCGTTAGGGGGAGTGCTAGCGCATCAACCCTGTCGGCGCGCCATTTTCACAAACTTGTTTAAGCCTTTCATCTCCTGTACATTGTAAGCCTGATAAAAATAGAATTCAGGAAGAAAAACAATGCTCGCTGATTTACAGAATAAAATTTTGCCTTACCTTGAATATTTTGGGGACCATGCGTTTATACAAGCGGGTGTCATTATTGTTGCTTCGTTTTTTGTCGCTTGGATTTTTAATAGTTTTATCATTACTTTCCTCAAGCGTATGGCGCTTAAAACAAAACATACATTTGATGATTATTTGGTAGAAGCACTTCATACACCTCTTTATTACAGCTTACTTCTTTTAGGGTTTTCGAGCGCAACATTGGTGCTTGAACTCGGCGATGCAGCTGAGTCTATTTTGTTTTCATTTATTCAAACGTTGGTGTTGATTATTTGGGTTGGCTTTTTACTTAAGACGACAAAGGTGCTGTTAAAACGTGTGGCGCGTGATAAAAAGCGTGTGCATTTTTTACACCCGCAAACATTGCCGCTGTTTGAGAATTTAGCGAATATTTCTATTATTGTTCTTGCTATTTATTTCATCTTTTCTGCTTGGCATG
>Ga0316207_10004900_pt1 | contig 11351 bp, 3 predicted proteins | sample 6weekpyrite_MG_FD_204943 | JGI IMG/M metagenome (GOLD analysis project Ga0316207, IMG submission 204943) | Microbial mat bacterial communities from mineral coupon in-situ incubated in ocean water Damariscotta River, Maine, United States -... | ecosystem: Environmental > Aquatic > Marine >...
AACCAAAGGCCGTCACGCTGACCGAGGGCATGGACAGGGTGGTTAAATTCCGAATGTTCATGGAAAAGGTCACTTGCCCGCCCGGTGTCACGGTAGTTGGTGTGGCGGTTACCGTGAGTGATAAGCCGTTTTGTGCGGTGCTGCCGCCCAAGCTAATCGGTGCACTGGCTCCCGATAATTGTTGCCCAGTGGTTGGCGAAAATGCGCTGGCATTAAAAGTTAATGATGAGCCATTACCAAGATTTGTAGGTAAGGTAAATGTTAAGGTTTTGTTTACAGGTACATTGGGAAGTAAGTTAGTCAATGTACAACCAACCTGTGTTGCGACCACGCTACATTCTGGCGCACCAAAGTTAGAAAGAGAGGTACCAAATGGTAAGGCGCTACCGGTGATTGCTAAGTTATTTAATGTGCCTGTTGAGAGATTAGTAACGCTTAAGTTGACTGTGACAATCCCGCCAGGTTGTACCGTTGTCGGATTCGCTGTGGCAATAATCCGGATACCGTTTTCTATACCGGGCGTTCCACCTAAACTGATCGGTGCACTGGAGCCTGCTAATTGTTGTCCGGTGGTTGGCGAAAATGCACTGGCATTAAAAATTAACGATGAGCCATTGCCAAGATTAGCAGGTAAGGTAAACGTTAGAGTTTTTGTTACAGGTACGCTGGGCAGCAAATTGTTTAAGGTGCAGCTGATTTGCGTGCTTATCAAATTACATTCTGGACCTTGGAAACCTGTTATGGTGGTGCCAAACGGTAAAGTATTACCTGTTACTGATACGCTGTTAAGAATGCTTTGACTGGTATTGCTTACTGTTAAAGAAATAGTAACTGTGCCGCCGGGCGTCACTGTTGTCGGAGTTGCAGTTGCTATTACTGATAATCCATTTTGGTTGCCACCAAAGCCTGTATCGTAGGTAAATAAGCCATCATCACCGCCGACAAAAATCTTTCCATTGTTAATCTCGATGGTGCTTAATGTGTTCCCCGTTAGTTGGCTTTGAAATGAAGTATCCAGCTCGCTCCATGTTAGGCCATCGTTTTGACTTTGAAAAACGGTGTATTGCGGTTGAGCACCACTAATCGTAGATTTATTCTTAATCCCGTACAATGTTTTTATGCCATTCAAGCTACTCATTGCAATGCGATGAAATACTTCGGATTGATTCACTGCAGTCCAGGATAATCCTGAATTAATTGATTTATAAAATCCTTTTACACCTGCCTGATAACCACTCGCATACAAGGTACTGTCTAATGTGGGATCAATTATGAAGTCAGAGATAATCGCATTAAGGCCATTCGGCAATCCAGAGGTTGAATCGACAAAATTGAGACCGCCGTCATTGGATTTCATTAAGCGGGGATCACTGGTTTGTAAGTCAGTTGCTAAAATGTAAAGAATGTTTGGGTTATTGGGATTAACAACCAGTTTTTGAATGATTAGATTGTTTAATTGAATCAATCCAACCTTTTGCCAAAAGATTTGTTGTGAAGATGTGGAGATTGATGATGAATACAAACTGGATGTACCATCGCCAGCAATCGCATAAAGTTTGCGATTTAAACCTTGTTGTTTCGTAACCACAACTTGAGAAATTTGTTTTAGATAAGTGTTTGGATTTTGAGGATTTGGTATTTGCGCTTCTGTAAATGTCATACCGCCATCTATGGAACGAAAAATTCCCAAATCAGCGTAGGAAACCAGCATCATTTGCGATGAAAATGTATTATCAGGTGCAACAGAAATTGACTTTACTGGTTTACCAAACAGAGAAACGCCTTGACTGGTAACTGAGTTATTTTGCATCCAGCTCAAACCATTGTTTTGACTGTGATACAAACCAGAAGCAGCAACATTGTTTTGATTTAAGTCGGTCCCCACCCATAAGTGTTGAGGGTTAACCGAGTCAATCGCTATGGTATTAATTTTAGTTGCTGGAAGGTTCGTAACTTTTTGCCATTGCGCATTCGCCTGAGTGTTAAAGGCTAATAACAGAACCAACATTTGGACAATAAAGGATATTGAAAGCTTGGTTTTAGACAGTTGAAGCGGAAAAGTCGCACGCTTATTCATCAGTAAATCTCCCCAAAAAATCCTCTAAAATATTATCTAAATTGTGAGGAATGTTTATTATATCTTTAAGATACTAAAATCATCACCTTAAAATAAGATTATTGCTTATTTGACGAATTAGGATCTCATGTACTACATCTGTTGTAGCGGGTTTTCAATAAAATCAGGTTATTTGTCAAAAACTCATACTTTTAACTACTGTTACGCGATACTGCCACTTGCTGGCATTTACCCTGTCACAAAGTTGATGGAATCAGACGATTTTGTGGTGCCAGAATTTGGTACTACCCTTACCCAAAAATTTATGGAACTAGACGTTCAACGTTATTTGATGGAATAAATTATTCATAATTATTATAAATAATGAGTTCGCTACTTAAATAAGGAACCTGATATTGCTATATCCTTTATTAGCTTTATGTATTGCCTTTTAAAGGATGCTAAAACTTTCCAATAGTAGCATTCAGCTTTATTTGTTTTAAGAAAAATGTTTTCAGAGTTAAAACAATATCTATGGATACAAACGCAATTGTGCGAGATAGTTTCTAAGTGCTAACTAAAAACTTAAATTAATTTTCTTCGAAGCAAAGGTATCGTTTAAGGTACTTTGATTTACAGCATCACAAAAAATTTCCTGTAATGTCTAATTCAAGCAAAGTTATTTTTCAAGCGACTCAATTACCTCTATTAACTCGTAGCTCTTTATGAGTATTCATAAACTACCTGCGTTTCATATTGGATTCAGGTGAATTTAAACTGAATTTTCTGTGTGATATGCCCCAACTAACCACAAATAATGAAATGGTAATGTGGGCCAAAAAATTTTAGTATGAAACTTGATGTTTTAATTATCCCGCTCTATATTTTGTTTACGGACATAAAAATAATATTAATCCGTTGCCGCTTTTATCATATGCAAACCAATTTGCACAAAATAAGAACTGCGGTATTTGTGGGCGGGGAAACATCTATCTATAAATTTTACAAGTCTATGTGCTTAGTTTTGATGCTAATCACGTGGTCGGTGAATTGTTGGATAGAAATCAAATGATCTTCATTACTTCAAAACCCCAGCGCATTTTTATGACAAGTAATTTAATTATTGCAATATGTTTGTGCCTTGCTATGTAAGCAAGTTCTAAATCTAAAATAATAATTCCCCAACTATTTGGGGTGAACTAAGTAATCTCATTGATGAGATCTGGTTGTGTTTTTCACACTATTTGGGGAGTTTCATATGAGTAACAGTAATCGTGGGCAAGGAAGTTGTAGTAAGACGTATATGAAGGCTGGATCGACTAATTTCAAGCAACGGAATAATTTTTTATATTTATTAATTTTCTTGTTAGTTGTTCTCGTAGGTTGTGAAAACCGTCCAGGTGGTGGTAGTAATTCAAAAAATGATGTTTCTGCCGTGTGGGATACTGAAACATCAACCCTAAAAATCGCAGGCAGTGCTACCAATAACGAAGAAAGTGTGCAGATTCATGACGCAGCAGATGGATCATTATTAGGAATGGCTTTAGTTAAGGCCGATGGGACTTGGTCTGCGGTAGCGACTACCGCTGCTTGTGATATCCATGTCACATTGGCTGATGGAGAAACCACATTTGCCGTTGAAAATAGCCCAGCGAATTGTACAGGCAGCGCAGCTTATGCCAGAGCAATTAGTGATGGTGGTCAGCTAACGAGTATTGACGATATTCCCGCAAACGTGTTGGTAGTCAATAATCCAGTGCCATTAAACACAGTTCCTAATGCTATTATTTTAAATCCACCGCAGGATTTAGTGATAAACGCTGGACAAATTGTCAATTTTCAAAGTACAGCGGTAGGTACTGGCATTCAACCACCGTTTAGTTATTTTTGGAATTTTGGTGGTGCTGCACCAAACTCACCGATTCAAAACCCGGGTTCAATCCGATTTGATGTGCCGGGTACTTACTTCATTCAATTATCAGTGAGCGATAATCTTGGAATTCCAGATCCAACCCCTGCGATTCGAACCATTACAGTAAATGGTACAAATTCATCAATTGGTGTAACACCCGTACCCTCTATTATCGCGCCTACAGCCTTAAACGGTTTAGTTTCCGTTAATGTTGGAGAGAGTTTATTTTTTGCAGGAACGGCAGTTGATAGTACAGGTTCACCAAGTTTTACTTATGAGTGGAATTTTTCCGGGATTTATCCTACTCAATTTGGTGCTACAGCAGGTAACATCCCATTTAATAACGCTGGCACATATGTCGTAAGTCTGTATGCCACCAATGCGTTGGGTATAAGAAGTACAACACCAGCCACTGTTACCGTTCAAGTTGGCGGTGCATCGGGCGTCAATCAAGCGCCTGATGGTTCAATCACACGTCCTCGTAATGACGTCACCATTAACGTAGGTGAAAGTTTAAGTTTCCGTGCACGTGGAACAGATCCTGATAATACGCTACCGCTATTGTATTCCTGGGATTTTCAAGGCGTAGCGCCAAATATCAATAGAAGTACTGATAAATCAGCGGGATCAATTACATTTAATACTCCCGGCATTTATTATATTCGAATGACAGTGACGGACAGTCAAGGCGCTTCAGATCCAAATCCTCCTGTTCGTACTGTAACGGTACAAAATACAACACTACCACCACCAGGAGGCAATGGTGTATTAAATGCCCAAATTTCTTCACCACCTTCTGATGTGTCAATCGCACCGGGACAGTCAGTATTTTTTAGTGGACAAGTCGCTACTACTGGGGCTACTGGGCCCTTGCAATATTTTTGGAATTTTGGTGGTGCCGCAGTTGATTCCAATCTTCAAACACCAGGTAGCATTACTTTTCCTTTCCCTGGGCAGTTTTTTGTCACATTTTTTGCGACCGATTCGTTTGGCAATGTACAGGGAATACCTGCAAGTCGAACCATAACAGTTGCTGATCCTTCAAATGTGGATGCAGATATTATTTCTCCGGCAAATAGATCTACCATCAATGTTGGTCAACCAATGAATATGGTGGGTCAAGTTAAAAATAATACGGGTTTTACCGCATTAACCTATTCGTGGCGCATTCGACTACGTGGATCGGATACGAATTTATTTACGTCAAACCAATTATCACCAGGAAGTTATGTATTCACTCAGCCTGGCGAGTATAGGGTAAGGTTTGAAGTTAGTGGTTTTGATCCCTCTGGCAATCCTACATTAAGCAGCCGGGATACTAATCGTGTAACGGTTGTAGCTGGCACAACACCGGCACCTAATCCTGTTCCAGGCATAGCGAGTACTGGGATTAGTTTGCCATTAGCAGATATGGTGATTTATGCGGGGAATGAGGTGGACTTTGAAGCTGCTAGAGTAACAGGTGGTACCAACATTAGGTATAACTGGGATTTTAATGGTGTGAGATCATCTACTACGCGGCGTAATCCGAGTCCGGTAACTTTTAATACACCGGGTACTTTTTTTGTGACACTACAGGTTACGGGTTCAATTAATGGTGTGCCGATTAACATATTTGATCAAAGAACTATTACTGTCTTACAGCAAAATCCTTCGTTCCCACCAGGACCAGTAGCAGGTACCAGTGGAACGAGTATTTTGTTGCCCACAACTGATCAATTTATCAATGTCGGTGACAGAGTCGACTTTGAAGCGACAAGAGTCACAGGAACCAATATTAGATATAACTGGGACTTTGGTGGTGCACGGTCGCCTACGACACGACGTAATCCTAATCCTGTAACGTTTAATTCGCCTGGTACATTTTTAGTAACGTTGTTGGTGACGGGTACAGTGAATGGCGTACCGATTAATAATTTTGATCAACGTACTATTACTGTATTTCAAGCAACGGCGCCATTTCCGCCGGCACCGAATCCTGCTCCGTTAGGTACTGGAATTATGCAGCCTGCGACTGATGTAGTGATAAATATGGGGCAATCTGTGGATTTTGAGGCAAACCGTGTCACAGGCGGCACAGTTACTTACAGCTGGGATTTTAGTGGTGCACGATCGCCAAGTACTCGGCGTGATCCATCACCGGTACAATTTAATACACCGGGAAGTTTCCTTGTATCAGTTCAAATCTCAGGAACTTTGAATAATCAGCCGTTTAATCAGTATGACCACCGTGTTGTGACTGTAATGCAAACAGGGTCTCCGTTGCCATTCCCTCCACCAGCTGGACCGATAGCCGGAACCAGCTTGCCTGATGGCTTTATTACACAACCCGCGCAAACCGTGGTGAATGTACGTGTGGGACAACCCGTGCAATTTGCTGGCAGTGGTTTTGATCCACAAGGTCTAGGATCATTATCCTTTCAATGGAGCTTTGGTGGTGCACGACGAAATATAAATGCACAAAATCCAGGTTCTGTCACGTTCAACCGGGTTGGAACCTACGTGGTTACTTTATTGGTTGAAAATGCGGTTGGACAGTTCGATACGACTCCCCCATCAGTTGTTGTTTCTGTCACGCCGTAACTTTGTACCATCAACCGAATATTTCAGAATTCTCTGAAATATTCGGTTGAATCCTTTTTTTGAATGTTTCAAATTGTTTTACTGTAAATACACACCTGGGTAGCTTCATTAACGATGGCAATACCAATGTTTTTTGGAGTGTCTGATTATTCAATACGCTAAAAAAACCGATTTTATCGCCATGATCTTTGCTAAGCCATGTATCTTTTTTGATTGTTCGTCTACAGAAAAAACCTCTGCGGGGGAACGAGAAACAATCACTTAGCTGTCAAATTATTACCATATGGTAATTTTCATAATAAATTCATGTTATTTGCCCCACTATCGAGTGTAAACTTTGTATTCTGCAAATAAAAAATAATATCTCCGGGGGGAGGGAATTATGAAAAATACTACGTGTGGTGGTTTACGTCTTAATGGCGCCACTAAATTATTTACTTCGTTTTTAGTTATATTATTAACCGCCTGTGCCCAATCTGGCTCTGAAAATACGACGGGCCCGAGTCAGCAAGAGTTACTTGCTGAACTTGAGAGAAATCAGTTGATTTGGTCTAAGTCTGGTGTCGCGGAATATTCATTCGATGTTACCAAAGACTGCGATTGCCCGGTTGAGTTAAAATCTGACATTACTTTTTATGTCAATGAAGCTGATAGTGAGAAAAACTATGTCAAATATAACAGCGGAGGTGCTGGTAATCAGATAAGCGCACGTGATGGAGATGACGATGATCGGTCGACAAATCGAATAAATCAATCCCCAAGACTGGAAACCTTTTTTGTTGATTTGCGTCAAGCAATCTTACAAAACTCGATACAACAAGTAACCTATGATCCAACGTATGGATTTCCCCAAACAGTACGGGTTAACAATGCAGTAAATATTCCCTTTAATTCCAATACGCAGTCGTTTGTTAATATCAACAACGATTTTGATGATGACGACAGGATTTCACCACTTACCTTTCAAACGCGGAATTTTAGGGCATTACAAACCAATAATTCACCCACGCCAATTTCATTAAACGGTCAGTTTATACGTCAAACGAATCCATTAACAAATGTTGCTGATCAACTTTGGTTGGTCGATGATGATGGAAGATGGAATCAACTCAATGCACCTGCGAATTTATTTGCACAAAATAATATTGCAAACCAATCCAGAGTGAAGGTTAGAGGTCAAAGATTTCCCGGTGGAATCAATGGTCAAGGATTTATAAACTTACAAGATATTTCGCCGTTTCAAAATAATTCAATACCGAAAAATTTGAGTGGAATACTAAATTATTCCGTATTGAACAATGATTCGTTCGACCTAGATAAATTTTATGTTACCAAAGATTCGGGTGTGAATATCTTTTTAGTTATTACACCTGATTTGCTAAATCAGGCATACGGGCTAGCCGGGCAACGTGTCAGACTCTCAGGTAATTGGACACCTAATGCCACTACGCCTAACGCGCGATTTAATCCCAGTGGATTTACCACTATCAATACCGTACTGCAGACTTTTACCGGTATATTGACGAATGGGTCTGCTTATCCAATTCCTGGTGTTCAGCAGTCGAACTTTATGTTGATTGATGATTTCGGTTCTATGTTGGAGTTGCAAGTACCCTTGAATATTGCTAACAGTATTATGAATTTTGTTGGCAAACGTGTTGAAATTCACGGAACTCGATTAAATGCAGGTGGTTTTGGTCAGCCGATAATTTCAGTTCAAGGTCTGACGGAAATTCAAAATATTTTTACTAATTCCCAACAGATTAGTGGTGTGGTTAGTCAGATTTTACCTGGAAACGGTTACGATAATTCACAACGACTAAGCGTACAGTTAAACAGTGGCAGTAATATTACCGTTCATATTCCTGCAAATTTTGCTAATCCTTACAATCAATTGACTGTTGGTATGCAAATTCAAGCTAACGGCGCATGGATTTCAAATACTGGTTTTGGCCAAGGTGAATTTCAAGTTCGTTCCCCAATTCAGATTACTAACCTTGGGTTTACTACGAGTACCGTATACTCCGGCGTGATCAGTAATATTGGGACAATAGGGGGTGGTCTAAATTGTAACGGAACCCAAAATAATTATGGTTTTACGACGGATACCGGTAGGCAATTTCAGCTTTTTGTGAATACAAGTACACAGATTACTGGTTTAAATGGTCAGAGCTTGAACTTGCCTTATCAAGCGCGAATTCAAGTTACAGGCACTGAAGTTTCACCTGGTGTGTTGCAAGCGCAGACCATTACAGTGTCTCCTCAATTTGAGACTACCATATCAGGAACAATCATTGAGATTGGTGGCGTGGGAGATACCTTTACCTGTACTGGCTCAATTAATACTTACCGTTTACTTGATAATTTTGGCAACGCTTATTCCATTACGACGTCTGCCAATAGCATCATTCAAGGAAGTTTGGGTGGGTTTTTACGTATTGGTGATCAGGTCCAAGCGCGAGGTAATATGGGCAACAATGGCACTACTTTTTATGCAAGTCAGATAACCACGACTACCGCTGGCAATACTGGTACGCCTTATATCCCCAATCCAACACCTAATGCAAATGTTACTTCATTTGTGGGAACCGTCACCGGTCTGGATTGTGCGACCAGTTTTTCTGATAGCTATCACTTTGTGGATAACGCAGGTACCTTGTATAAGCTAAACGTTGCTGTGCATCTGCGGACTAACTTGTTAATTGATGTTGGCACACAATTGCAAGTAACCGGCACATTAGTAAATAATGAATTGGTTGCTCAGCAGTTGACACAAATACAAACATTTGCTGATCCTTTCATTCGTACACCTATGAGTGGCAGCATTATTGCGAGTAATGCTAGCTTGCCAACATCTTGTGCCATGCCGGTTTATACCTATCAGTTCCAAAATGATAATGGGCAAATACAGCAGCTACGTTTGACAAATGAAGCGGCTTTGCATTTACCACAACCCATTGCAAATGGAACACGAATAACGGTTCTTTCACGGCTGCAATCTATCAATCCGCAATTGATTGATGCTTTGGAAATTCAGTATACCAATGGGCAAACATTTTTTGGTGGTCAACAACCTTTTACTGGTGGTAGCACTAACGTCTTGGGAACTATTACTGGTGTTGGATGCCCGAACGAGTTTTATTTTGTGGATCAAAATGGTATTGGGTATAAATTGCAAGTCAATAATGCACCCACTAATGTTTTTGTTGGGATCGGTTCAAAGCTTAATGTCACTGGACAAGTGTATGGCAACCAACTTGTAGCAAGTAATATATTTGCTGATCAGTCTCAAGTCTTTTTTCCAACACCTACTCAAGTGACTGGATCCATTTTAGGGCTGGAGAATACTGAAACGTTTACTTGTGGCCTAACCATTAATACTTATACTTTTCAGAATGACAATGGCAGGACGCAAAGACTAAGGGTAGCAAATGATGTTTCCAATCCTTTGATCCCCCATTTGAGCGCAGGCAACCGAGTGGTTATTTCTAATAAATTGGAGTCATTTGATGGATCAACAATAGATGCATTGAATATTAGTTTGCAAAACTTTTTTTAACCAGTATCAGCAACAAACAAAAAACCTCTTTAGATTTATTTAAAGAGGTTTTTTTGTTTAATTAATGTGTTTTATTAGTATGTCGAAATTAGACTTTAGTAAAAAGTAATAAGCAGTTACGCTACTTTACTTTGTAAACTTACAATCTTTTCGGGTTTTAAATTATTGTTAATGTTGACTTCTTTTGCTCGTTTAGATTTGAGTGCTTTTCTATAATCGGCATCTGACACTTGCAAGTGTTCACACTCAGTACTGATATTCTGATATTCAGCTGTAATCTGAACGAGTTCCTTTGACAATTCTTCAAGATGAATAACACCGTCCACATAGTTAGCATTAAGTTGTTCGCAACGGCTTTCAACTTGCAGATATTTATTGCCGATTTTTCGGTGTCCTTCAAATCTCTTTTGATAGTTAAAAAAGGTTTGAACCCCACTCAAAATCGCTGCGAGTACAGCGATAAGTGCACCAATCCATTTGGCTGTGCTTGGCAAGTCCTGGCTCAACATGACAAAAAAGACAGATCCCAATACAATATTTAGTACCATGACAGGTACCCCTGTGATGGCATTGTATTTATGTTGCCTGTTTGCTGCATTGAAATGAGATCGCTTACCCAGGTAAGCATTAGTGCGGATTTTATGTAAAACGCTAAGTAATTTAGGTGAATCAGACATAACAACTCCAAAGTTTTTATTGTTTAGTAATAAACGGTTGTTCATGAATAATAGGAACAAACCAACTTGGAAGGTGTGCTGAACTGTACAAAGTTCAAGCTTAGTTAATATCTAAATGTAATATCTGCGCATTTTATTCTTTCAAAACTTTACGCTGAATCTAGAATACTGCACTTTTAATTTCTCTACACACGTATACTTGGGTGTGCAAGATTTGAACGTCAACGATGCAGAAGCGCTTTTTTCCCCCGTTTCCGACCCACAATAATGTTACGTGTTTTTGTTATACAATAATTGTAGATCTGCTTTTAGGTAAACAACTATGATCCACATCACAATAGCGCTTGTAAAAGGTAAAAAATATTGTGATTGCAAAACAAATGGATTTGGAGCGAACAATTAAACTATGACAAGAATTCATTTTAGAATATTGCTCGTTGTTGAACGAAGCCGCTACCGCGGCAGATTAAACCCAGCCTGCCATCATCCCGATTTCAATATCACCTGAATCCTCAGGTAACCGCAATTTTGCGAACGATATTGAGGTCACGATAATGAATCCTA
>Ga0316207_10004901_pt1 | contig 11350 bp, 7 predicted proteins | sample 6weekpyrite_MG_FD_204943 | JGI IMG/M metagenome (GOLD analysis project Ga0316207, IMG submission 204943) | Microbial mat bacterial communities from mineral coupon in-situ incubated in ocean water Damariscotta River, Maine, United States -... | ecosystem: Environmental > Aquatic > Marine >...
TGCGCACCCCTTCGGTGTCTCTTATGAACGATGATTTTAGTGTGAGTTGGGTAATGCAGAGTGAAAGTGGGGTTGAGTTGTTTGCTTCACATTACTTCAATGGAAAAGTCGATGTTCCAGAGTTAATCTTTGGTACTGATTCACGTATTGAAACGTTAACTGGTCATCGTATTATAAGACTGCGGAGTGGTGAAATATTTTCTACCTGGCTCAGTAAAAAACGGTCTTTGTTGGAAGATGATTATACGCTTTGGGTTAGCCAAAATATCAATGGGGGTGAGTTGATAACACCGGACGTGCGTAGCGTAAAAAAATCGCCAGAAATTTTAGCTAACCCTGTGATACAGGCCGCTCATTGGGGGCTACCCGAAAACGTGTGGTCAATAAATTTCCCAGGTAATTTTGAGCACCACATTTACGGACCTGATCTTTATCTAAAAAGTGGAAACGAAGCCTATCTATCAATTCATCGTGCGGTAGGTTATGACCCGGCAGTGAATGAATATCAAAACATGCAAACGACGGTTCTTCATCAGTCTGGTGTCAGTCCATGGATTGAGGAGTCTCCTTCTCCTGCAGGGGCGACGGGAATTACGTTTGTAGAGATAGAGCAAGTTGAAAATACAGGGGATGCTTATGGCTTATGGACGAATAATGGCTTATTGTTTTTTAGTCATTTTATTGCAGGGCAAGGCTGGCAGGCTGAACAAGCGTTAGGTTTTGAAACCTATCATTATCATTTGATGGTAAATTCCAGTGGCAATGCTGTTTTATTTTTTATTTCCCAGAATTTAATGCATTTAATGGAATACGTTCCTGGCGTTGGAATGCAACCGCCGGAGTCATTTCTAGCGGAGAAAGTATTGTATTACGCTAAGCCCCTCATACTGGCGAATGATACCGTCTTTCTTAGCTGGATTGGCTTTCCTGATATTGGTGCAACTCCTTATGTGCCGAGTAATATATTAAACTCAGTTGTTTATGTGCCTGGCACGGGTTGGGGAACTCCTAATGTTGCACAGCGTATCGAGAGTTTTAACTATTTGGGAAATCGAGTTGAATCTAGAGTGCTAGCGAATGGAGATATACTCGCGATTTCACAAGATACTCAAAATTACATTTACTCAAATGTTTACAGTATGCAAACGGGTTGGGGTGTGTGGCAAAATGTCGATTACAACCTAGACCTGAAAGATCGCATCTTAGCAAGACCAAGAGTTTCCTCCAATAGCGGGGGGGATGTGATGGTCACCTGGTCAGAAAAAACAACGAATGAACTGGGTGAAACAGTATTCAGAGTTTATTCAAATCAGTTTAATCCTGTCGCTGATGTGGCAGGGTCAAATTGGGGATTGCCACAGAGAATTGCCAGTTTGGCACCCTTAGACAACAATGGACGACATGTTGAAATTCATCCTAAAATTGCGCTGGGTCCAACAGGTAGAGCTGTCGCAGCGTGGATAGATGAAGATGATATTACGAGTCGCTTACTTGTCAATGATTATACACCGGGTACTGGTTGGGCAGTTGCGCCAGATACATTAGCAAGCTACAACAAGGCGACTGAGGGTCAAGTGGATGCTGCTCGAGTAGCGATTGCTAATGATGAAGTGACGTTGGTAAGTTGGCGGCAACATGTTCGTTCTGAGTTTGCAACGGATTATCATGTATGGGTAGCTGCTCAGACGGCTCCGCCTTAGTGTTTGTTATGATTTTGAAAAATCGAGCTTGTCAGTTTGAGTCTACGAGGCTTTAAGTTTGAAATAAAAAGTACTGCCTTTGCCTAATTCTGTGTCAAACAATAAATCAGATTTGTGGTATTCCAAAATACTTTTTGCGATGGCAAGGCCTAGTCCTGTACCCCCGATTTTTCTAGTAGTAGAACTGTCGTTTTGAGTGAACTTTTCAAACAAATCTCTGTGAAATTCTTCTGGAATTCCTGGGCCATTGTCACGAACAGAAACTAAATAATCATCGTCAACTTTTTTGACAGTGACAGTAATGGTTTCATGCTTGGGAGAAAATTTTATGGCGTTTGAAATCAAGTTTGCGAGAACTTGCTGTATTTTCTGCTCGTCACATAATGTGATAGCGACTCTGCATTGTATGTCGATTGCAATATCTACATCAAAAGACTCTGCAAAACCCTGCAGGTTGTCAACAGAATGTTGGACAATATCGGCTATGTCTGCTTCTTGATATTTGAAATTCATCATGCCTGACTCCATTTTCTGAACATCAAGCAGCTCATTAATTAAGTTCAGTAGTCGGTTGGAGTTGTTATTCGCTAGCACTAGCATCTCATGAATCTTATTCGGTACTTCACCTAGAGCGCCCCCTAGAATTAGGCCGATTGACCCACGAAGTGAGGTGATTGGAGTGCGTAGTTCGTGGCTGACAGTTGAAACAAATTCATTCTTCAATTTTTCTGCGTGTTTTTTCTCAGAAATATCTTTTACAAAAAGAGAGCATAACATTTCGTCATAAACGTAAAACTCACTCACACCAACTGTTAAGGGGATATTTTTATTTGATTTGGTGATTCCGGTTATCTCGAGTTCTACTCCTGCAATCGAATGAATATATTCTTTGGAGAAAGCATTCTCGAATTCGATGAGGTTGTCTATATTGAAGTCGATAATTTCATCTTCGTCGTAGTGAAAAATTTTCTGTGCGCTGGGATTGAAGGAAATAATTTGACCAGCACAGTCGGTGGTAATTATTCCTTCCAACGAATTTTCAATAATATTTTTTTGGGTTGATTCTGTTTGTGTTAGCTTGCGTGATCTTTCTTCTATAAGGGTTGAGAGCTCCAGGTTAAGGGAGTTAAGGTTGTTTTCGTATTCTTTTATTTTTTTTGTCATCCAGACAGCAGTAAAAACCACTATAAAGGTACCAATCAACCCGGCAACTAGACTGGTAAAGTTAATCCTATAAAAAACCTGATCAGCGCGGCTTTTTTCATTGCTCAGTTCATTTATATAATGATCGTACAAATCGTTTATTGCATGAAATACTTTGTCTTGAATGGGTATTGCTTGAGTCACCAATAATGTATTTGCGACGTGTTTGTTACTGTTTAGGGACAAATTAGCGATTTCTAGCTGGATAGAAATAATTTCCTCGTTAAGTTTAGATTGTTTCTTGATCAGAGCTTGTTCTTTGTTGGATAGTTCTAAGGTCAGTAGTGATTGCTGAATATCAGCAATTTTGGCCACGTGAGAGTTGAACAACTGCCACTGGTTGTCGACTTCCAAAGGGTTATCGATCAATACCATTTGATGGAGTCTGAATGATCTCTCTCTTACACTGTCTTTTAGGCTGGTAACTAAAATAATCTTGTTTTGCAGCGTAGATGTGAGATTTTCTAAGTTGTTGTTTATCTGGTTTGTATTAAATATTCCAAAGCCAATCATAAACACCATCAGGCATGCCATTAGGACAAATGATAGTTGTAATCGACTAATAGTGGGACTTTGGTAATTCATAAACACGGTATCGGCAGTATTTCCCTCGTTCTCAACAATGAAAAGGGCAAAAAAATTAAAAATTCACCTAAATGAATTTGACGATAATGGAGTGCTATAATGCTCGTTGAGTCGGCCAAACAGTCGCTGCTAACATATTGATAGTGGAGGAAAGTCCGGGCTCCAAAGGGTAGGACGCCAGGTAACGCCTGGGGAGCGCGAGCTTACGGAAAGTGCAGCAGAAAATAAACCGCCAGTGAATGCTGGTAAGGGTGAAATGGTGAGGTAAGAGCTCACCGCGTCGGTGGTAACATTCGATGGCATGGTAAACCCCGTCCGGAGCAAGACCAAATAGAGGAGTACGTAGTTACTACACCGTGTGACCCACACGACTCCTGGGTAGGTTGCTTGAGGCATATGGTGACATATGTCCCAGATGAATGACTGTTCATGACAGAACCCGGCTTATCGGCCGACTCACTTTTTATTTCCCTTCCAGCGTCACATTTTGATGTGATGAATGTAAGTACTAACTAACTTGCTTCCCCCTGATCTCCCTATTTTTACTTTTTTTTTGTAGCCAAAAGCTTACTCCTCTGGCTAAGTTATTGTTTTTTATTTACTTAAATAAAACTTAAATTTTACCCAGCTAATATTTTGTCTTAGAAATTCACCCTAACTTATTGATTAATTGGTATTATCTATAAAATTTATTTGCCATCTATTTTTAAGGGATATATAGAGGCAAATCCTTGACGGTATAGGTTTTGCTGCCTATAGTGGGATAAAAGTGGGTAATAGTGTAAATTTGTGGAATAAAATGTTGTGAGTAGTATGTTTCGTGGTGCAAGTGCTTTAAGTCTTGATGTAAAAGGTCGGTTAACTTTACCGACACGTTACAGACAGGACATTGCTGATCTGTGTGATGCCAATATGGTCATTACTGCAGACCCTGATGCTTGCTTGCTGCTTTATCCTCGTGAAGTTTGGTTAGGTATAGAGGAAAAAATAGCAGGTCTTCCCTCGCTTAACAAGTACTCCCGAACGTTGCAACGTATTCTAATTGGTCACGCTATTGAAGTTGATATGGACAAAAGTGGCCGATTGCTCATTCCCCCAACACTGCGTTCGTTTGCCGGATTGGACAAGCAAGTGATGTTGGTCGGACAGGGTAAAAAGTTTGAAATCTGGGATGAATCTAAGTGGCAACAAAATACTCAGCAATGGATAGACGAAATTGCAGATAAAGATGAGCTGATTGGCGACTTAGAGTCATTATCCTTTTAAGGACCGAAGTTTTGCATAAATCAGTACTATTTGAGGAATCGATAAACGCATTAAACATTATTGAAGATGGGATTTATGTTGATGGAACATTCGGTAGAGGTGGTCACTCGGCAGAGATTTTAAAAAGATTAGGGTCTACTGGGCACCTATACGCATTTGATAAGGATCCAGAGGCAATAGAGTACGGAAAGAAAAAATTTGAAAATGATTCGCGTTTGACGTTGTTTCATGGCTCTTTCGAATGCTTGGCGCTTCAAGCAGAAGAATGGGGAGTTAGAAAAAAAATAAACGGAATATTATTGGACTTAGGAGTGTCGTCCCCACAATTGGACGATGCTAGACGCGGTTTTAGTTTTATGAGAGATGGTCCTTTGGATATGCGTATGGATTCAACGTCAGGAATAAGTGCTGCGACATGGGTGGCTGAAGAAGAGCAATCCGAGATTGCAAAAGTGCTAAAAGAATATGGTGACGAGCGATATGCAAAACGTATTGCAGGCGCTATTGTTGAAGCACGTGAAAAATCTACGATTGCAACAACGTTTCAACTTGCAAATATCATTAAGCAAGCCCATCCAGCATGGGAGAAACACCGTCATCCTGCAACCAAGTCATTTCAAGCAATCCGCATCCGTGTTAATGAAGAGCTGACAGATCTAACCAAGTGTTTAGATCAAATGTTGGAAGTGTTGGCACCTAAAGCACGGGTGGCGATTATAAGTTTCCATTCTTTGGAAGACAGGTTGGTTAAACAATTTTTTAAAAAACAGGCAAAAGGCGATGACTTCCCCATTGATTTGCCAGTGACGGTTTCCCAGCTTAGCCAAAAAATAAAATTAATTGGCAAGGTGCTAAAGCCTTCATCGGAAGAAGTGGAAGAGAATGTTAGAGCGCGAAGTGCGAAGTTACGTATTGCGGAAGTGTTGTAGATGCCGATTTCGATTGAAGCTCGCTTAATAACAACAACATTTTTAATATTGGCAGTGTTGGGTTCCGCAATGGGTGTGGTTTATACAAAGCATTTAAATCGTAAATATTATTCGCAATTGCAACAAATTAAATTAGTGAGAGACGAAAAAATTATTGAATGGGGGCAGTGGCAATTAGAGCGAAGTACGTTTGGCACAAGCAGCCAGATTGAACAATCTGCCCGAGAGAAACTGGGAATGAAGCAACCTGTCCGGAATGAGTTAGAGATAATTCGACCATGAAACAAAAAGGTAAAAAGAAGCAAGTGAAAAAGAAAGTGGTGGAGCCTAATTCTGCAGAGAAATTGAATAAGGTTTCTTCGCGTTCAGGTTTTTCCTGGCGTTTTGCTTTTGTTTCAGTGGCGATGCTGACAGCAGGAAGCTTGCTCGTATTCCGTGCTGTTGATATCCAAGTGGTTGAGAATGAATTTCTGCAAAAGCAGGGAGATGCACGGCATTTAAGGACCATAACAATGCCTGCGCATCGGGGTATGTTGCTTGATAGAAATGATGAGGTTTTAGCCGTTAGTACGCCAGTGGCATCAGTATGGGCTAATCCTCAGGAAATTGATGGTAAGTTTAAAATTGGAAAACTGTCTGAACTTCTCGAGGAAAGCGAATCAAATATAAAGTCTGCATTGCTAAAGCGAAAGGATAAAGAATTTGCCTATATCAAGCGGCATGTAGATCCCGCCGTTGCAGAGAAGATTGAGAAACTAAAATTGAAAGGGGTTTACACCCAAAGAGAATATCGTCGGTATTATCCTGCAGGAGAAGTTGTTTCGCATGTTGTGGGTTTTACAAATATAGATGATCAAGGTCTTGAGGGAATTGAGCTTCAATATAACGAGACACTGCAAGGTGAGCCAGGAAAAAATCGTGTTTTAAAAGACCGACGAGGAAAAATAATTGATTCGATTAATTTGATTGAAGCACCTCAGTCCGGGAAAGATATTTCGTTAAGCATAGACAAACGCTTGCAATATATTGCTTATCGCGATTTAAAAAAAGCCGTGTCACAGAATAAAGCAAAATCTGGCAGTTTAGTTATTGTGGATGTAGAAAGCGGTGAAGTCCTCGCAATGGTCAATGAGCCTGCGTTTAATCCCAATACCTATCAAAAATATAATAAAAGTCGGCTAAGAAATAAGGCCGCAACTGACTTGTATGAACCCGGGTCGACGATAAAACCCTTTATCGTTGCTGCAGCGTTAAAAACAAAACAATTTTCATCTGACACGCCGGTTAAGACATCTCCGGGGTATATGCGTGTGGGTCGTGAAGTCGTTAGAGATGTACATGATTATGGAGAACTGGACATCACAGGCGTTATTCGTAAATCAAGTAATGTCGGAATATCAAAAATTGCGCTAGCGCTACCTAAGGAAATACTCTGGGAGTCTTTGTCGGATTTTGGTTTTGGTGAGTTAAGTCGAAGTCACTTTCCAGGAGAAGCAATCGGTCACTTACCTTTTTTTGGCGAATGGAAAAAATTTACACAAGCGACAGTATCTTTTGGTTATGGTGTTTCGGTGACTAGTCTTCAGTTAGCTCAATCTTATGCAGTGCTTGCCAATGGCGGTGTACTAAAGCCGATAAGTTTTACGCGAATCGACCGCAGTCCAAACGGACGTCAAGTTTTGTCGAAAGATGTTAGTCGGTCAGTCCTAGCCATGTTGGAAACCGTTGTTTCCGTCGAAGGAACTGCAGTAAAAGCAAAAGTTCCTGGCTATCGAGTGGCTGGAAAAACTGGAACCGTTAAGAAACTATCTCCTCAGGGTGGTTATTTGGATGATCAATACTTATCAGTATTTGCCGGGGTGGCACCGGTCTCTAATCCGCGCTTAGCGGTGGTGGTAATGATTGACGATCCTCAAAATGGCCATTACTACGGTGGCAAGGTTGCGGCACCCTTATTTTCCAGTGTTGTGGGGGAAGCATTACGGATAATGAACGTTATGCCAGATGATATACCTGCCCCCGTTCTGCAAGTAGCAGCGATAAAAGGGGAGGCGCGCTAAATGGCCATGCTTCTTTCCACTTTGTTGAAGCCTTTTGACGCAACGGTATTAACTGATGTTCAGATAGACGGGTTGGCCTGGGATAGTCGTCATATTCGGAAGGGTGATTTGTTTTTTGCGTGTGAAGGTGAAGTTGAACATGGGAAAAAATATATTCCTTGTGCGAAAGATGGTGGAGCGGTTGCAATTGCGCTTGAAACAGATTCTTCAGACGAAGCTCTGTCATTAAGTGAGCGTCATAAAATTCCGGTGGTTGCGGTTGATAATTTATCAGCAAAATTGGGTGAGATAGCGTCTTTGTTTTTTTCTAGACCTACAGCAAGTTTGAATCTAATCGGCATCACAGGAACGAACGGTAAAACGTCCTGCAGTCACATTTTGGCGCAGTGCTTACCGGTACCATGTGGCGTGATTGGAACGATGGGAGCGGGAATCTGGGGTGATTTGAAATCGGTGAATAACACAACACCAGGTGCTGTTGAGTTGCAGCAATGGATGAGAGAGTTATGTGATCTCGATGCAAAATCAGTTGTTATGGAAGTCTCATCTCATGGGCTTGAGCAAGGTCGAGTTAATGGCTGTCAATTTGATATCGCTGTGTTTACCAATTTGACACAAGATCATTTGGATTATCACGGCACGATGGAACAGTATGGTTTGTCTAAATTGAAATTGTTCCAAATGGAATCAGTTAATAGTGTCGTTGTAAATCTTGATGACAAATTTAGTGGAAAAATTATTGACGAAGTGAAAGGTAGAAAAAATATCATTGGCATTACTTTAAATCAGACATTAGCTGATGATACAGAAATCGACATTATTTCTGCGAAAAGTGAGTCGAGCCTCAAAGGAACAAAAATTAGCATTGAGTCCTCTTTTGGATCAAGCGTTATCGATACATCACTAATTGGAGAGTTTAATGTAACGAATCTGTTGCTTGTGCTCGCTTGTTCATTGCAGCTTGGTGATAACTTTGATCAAGCTTGTGCGCGATTGAGTCAGGTTGTTGCGCCCGGTGGTCGCTTGGAAAAGTTTGGTGGGAATCACCTTCCTATTGTGGTTGTTGATTATGCACACACACCGGATGCACTGGAAAAAGTGCTGCAGACATTGAAGAAAATTACGAAGGGCAAACTTTATTCTCTTATCGGTTGTGGTGGTGATAGAGATATTGGGAAACGCGCTCAAATGGGAGCGATTGCAGAAAACTATTCAGATCTTGTTTATGTGACTAACGATAATCCTAGAACAGAAAGTCCGAAAGTTATCGTTGAGCATATTCTGGAAGGTATTAAAGACAAAAATAATGTTGTTGTCGAATTAGATCGTGAAAAGGCTATCCGTCATTCGATTCGACAGGCAAATGAGCATGATGTGGTGTTGGTTGCGGGTAAGGGGCATGAAAACTATCAGATTATTGGTACCGAGCGCCTGAATTTTAGCGATAGAGAAATTGTTATTGATGAATTGGGAGTGGCAGCGTAGTGAAAATGTTGTCAAATTTAACAATAAAAGATGTTGCAGCAGTATTAGATGCAACGTTGGAAAAATTTGATGAAAACGCATCGTTTACGTCAGTTAGCACTGATACACGCAAAATCGAAAATAACGGATTATTTGTCGCACTTAAAGGCCCCAATTTTGATGGACATGTTTATCTTGACGTTGCAAAAGCCAATGGTGCGGTTGCCGCTGTTGTTGAAGATAGTTCTGAAGTAAGTCTCACGCAAATAAAAGTACCGAGTACTTTAAGCGCGTTGGGAATAATGGCTGCTGCCAGACGTCGTGCTTTCCCCGGAAAAGTGATCGGCTTAACAGGCAGCAATGGCAAAACTACCGTAAAAGAAATGATAGCGCATTTGCTGGAAAGAAAAGGCAACGTTTTATCAACTGATGGGAATTTTAATAACGATATTGGACTGCCATTGACCATTATGCGTTTGAAGAATAATGAAAGTTTTGCCGTAATTGAAATGGGCGCGAACCACCCCGGTGAGATCGATTATTTAAGTCATATTACGCAGCCAGATATTGCGCTGATTACAAATGCTGGTGCAGCCCATCTAGAGGGTTTTGGTAGTCTGGAAGGTGTTGCTGAAGCAAAGGGTGAAATATTTGATCACTTAGCTGAAAACGGTACGGCAGTAGTTAACCTGGATGATAACTTCTCTGGCCGATGGTTGGCGCGTACAACTAAGTTCAAGACGAAAACATTTTCCATTGAAAATGAAAACGCTGATGTTTACGCGAAGAATATTTCTATTAAGCAGAATGTGAGTGAATTTGATTTATGTATTCGTAGTTCTGGTGAAATCCATGTGTGTCTTCCTTTGAGCGGAAAGCATAACGTTGCTAACGCAATGGTTTCCTCTTTAGTGGCTGATGAATGCGGCCTTGCTTTAGGCGAGATAAAGGTGGGGCTGGAGTCTTTTAATATGGTGAACGGACGACTCACTTTTAAAACCGGCATTAATGGCTCAGTTGTTATCGATGATACATACAATGCAAATCTGGACTCCAGTAAAGCGGCTATTGATGTGCTTAGTGAGCAGGTGGGTGAGACTTATTTTATATTTGGTGATTTATTTGAGTCAGGCGATAACGCAATAGCAATACATCAAGAAGTTGGGAAATATGCAAAAGAAAAGGACGTTCGCCATTTCTATGCTGTGGGTGATTTAACTAAACATAGCGTGGAAAACTTTGGTCAAGGCGCTCGACATTTTCCAGATAAAAAAACATTGTCAGAATTTTTGTCCAATCAGGTAAATAAAGAATCCACGATTCTCGTAAAAGGTTCGCGCGGAATGAAAATGGAACAAATCGTTTCAGAAGTGGTTGTATAAAGTGGTTTGGTGCTACTGAACAAAGGAATGATTCATTGAATAAGAAAAAGAACCGTTTAGTAAAGCATAACTGGAGATTGAATTAGGTGTTACTGTTTATAACAGACTTTTTGTCACAATATTATTCTGGCTTTAATGTATTTCAGTACTTAACGCTGCGAATAATACTTGGTGTATTGACAGCACTAATTATTGCCTTTTTGGTTGGTCCAACGATGATTAAGAAGCTTCATTATCATCAAATGGGGCAACCGATTCGTGATGATGGTCCTCAAACCCACTTGGTCAAAGCAGGCACGCCAACCATGGGTGGCACGCTTATCCTCGTTGCAATGGCTGTTAGTACACTTTTATGGGCGGACCTTAGCAATCGCTTTGTATGGATCGTACTCCTGACTACCGCAATTTTTGGTGCGATTGGGTTCGTAGACGATTATCGCAAGCTTGTGAAGCAAAATCCTGAAGGCTTAAAAGCTAAAGAAAAATATGCCTATCAGACCATCGGTGGATTTATCGCAGGTTTTCTCCTTTATATGACTGCGCAGACACCTGCTGAAACACAGTTACTCATTCCTTTCTTTAAGAATCTGGCGTTTGATTTGGGGCCTTGGTTTATTCTCTTCGCTTATTTGGTGATTGTTGGATCAAGTAACGCGGTAAACCTCACAGATGGGTTGGATGGTTTAGCCATAATGCCTACCGTTCTGGTTGGTGGAGCGCTGGGTCTAATTGCTTATTTGGCTGGCCACTCAAATTTTGCC
>Ga0316207_10004902_pt1 | contig 11349 bp, 12 predicted proteins | sample 6weekpyrite_MG_FD_204943 | JGI IMG/M metagenome (GOLD analysis project Ga0316207, IMG submission 204943) | Microbial mat bacterial communities from mineral coupon in-situ incubated in ocean water Damariscotta River, Maine, United States -... | ecosystem: Environmental > Aquatic > Marine >...
GAACGGGTGCTCGATGTGCCGTCCATGGCATTATCCTTGGTGATAACTTCCTGTGACGGCACATCGAGCACCCGTTCCATCATATTCAGTTCTGCACCGATCTTGTCCATTACAGGGATAATAATGTGCAGACCCGGGCGCAGGGTTCGGGTATAGCGCCCGAAGCGCTCAACTGTAAATTCCATGCCCTGCGCCACGGATTTGAAACTCATGAATACCAGTGAAATAGCAAAGACCAGCAGGCCAATGGCAAATATTGAAAAACCGTCAAGCGAAATACCCATACACCTTTCTCCCTGTTTTACGTTATTCTTAACAGCGTTGTGATGCGACAGCATTCAACAACGCATGGCTGCCATGAAAGAGTGCCATGCCCGGCCGGCAATGGCCAGCCCGGTCACAACCGGGTAAGCCACGGCGGCGTATTCGACACACAGCATGACAAGATATTGGGGTAAAAACCGGCATTTTCAATCCATCATGAAACTGACTCAAACTAACAAAGACAAAACAATAGCTTATAGCGTACCTCCAAAAAAAATCCTGCGCTCGGTAGGTAAGGCTATTGCCGATTTCGAGATGATCCGCGAGGGTGATCGTATCCTGCTGGGCCTGTCAGGCGGCAAGGACTCATTGTCCCTGCTTCATATACTGCTCCACCTGCAGGCCGTCGCACCGGTAAAGTTTGACGTCGCGGCCATGACCGTCGATCCGATGTCAGACAGTTTTGATCCCTCGCCGCTCAAGGCCTATGTCGCCAGCCTCGGTATACCTTATTTTTATGAGAGCCAGCCGATCATGGAACTGGGCAAAGAGCACATGGACCGGGACTCCTATTGCTCCTGGTGCGCCCGCATGAAACGCGGCATCATGTATACCACGGCCAGGCGCGAGGCCTATACGGTGCTGGCACTTGCACAACACCTCGATGACCTCGCAGAGAGCTTCCTGATGTCTGCCTTCCATGGCGGGCAATTGCGCACCATGAAGGCCCATTACACCATTGATGAAGGTGACCTGCGGGTCATCAGGCCACTGGTCTATACCCGTGAACCACAGACCGCCGCGTTTGCACAACAGGCCAGCCTGCCGGTGATCATGGAAAACTGCCCTGCCTGCTTTGCCATGCCAACCCAGCGACAGCACATGAAGGAACTGCTCAGAAACGAGGAAAAACACAATAAAACCATATACAGCAGTATTTTAACGGCAATTATGCCACTTACATCCATAAATAATCAAAAATAGGTATATTATTTACCATTTAATGAGTTTTATATAGATAATCAGCTGGATAAAGATAAAAAACACAAATTAATAATAATTGTGGATATAATTAATATAATTTAGGCTAAATATTACATGAAAGTGGTAAATATAAAGACATTTGATACGATAATTGATGCCAATATCAGTATGGGCCGCCTTCAGGCAGAGGGCATCGACTGCTGGCTGGCAGACGAGCATATTGTACAAACCGACATGCTTTACAGCCCGGCCATTGGCGGTATCAAACTCCAGGTCAATGAAGACGTGGCCGAGAGAGCACGTGCCATACTGGATACCGATTATTCAGACCTTGAAATCCCCGATGACGAATGGCAATAAACCCATGCGCTATTACCTGGCCCGCCTGCTACTGTCCTTTTTTGCCTTACTACCGCTGCCGCTCAACCATGCACTGGGACATGCCATTGGCTGGATGTTCTACGTGCTGCCCAACCGGACACGTCGAAATACCTACATTAACCTTTCTCTCTGCCTGCCCGAACTGGATGAACGTCAACGTCACCGTATCGCAAAGGCCTCGCTGATCGAGATGGGGAAATCGGCAACCGAAATGGGCCCGCTGTGGCGCTGGCGGCCGGCAAGAATACTGGGCAAGGTTGTCGGTATAGAAAACGAACACATATTCAATGACGCACTGGCCAGGCAAAAGGGCACCATCATTATGACGCCGCACCTGGGCGCATGGGAAATCACCGGGCTTTATATCTCGGCCACACAAACGGTCACCTCGCTATACCGTCCGCCACGATTACAGTCGATTGAAGAAATGATCAAGACTGCGCGCGAGCGCACCGGGGCAACCCTGGTACCCACCAACACCAGGGGAGTGAAATCCCTGTTTGCCGCGCTTTCCAGACACGAGATCGTCGGCATACTGCCGGACCAGGACCCGGGTGAGGATGGCGGCATCTTCGTGCCTTTTTTTGGCCATGAAGCCAATACCATGAAACTCATCCCTCGCCTCGCGCAAAAAACCGGCGCCGCGGTTATCCTGGTCAGTGCCAGGCGGCTTGCAAGAGGCAAGGGCTATGTCATTCGCTACAACGCAGTGGGGGAAAATATTTACTCGAAAGACATTGCCGAATCGGCAACCGCCATGAACCGCGCGATTGAACAAACCGTTCGTGAGAACCCGGAGCAATACCAGTGGGGGTACAAACGGTTCAGGACACGGGCCGATGGCAAACCCTCACTCTACCAGTAAGGCTTGCTAGAACCGGCTGTAGAACGACAGCATACCCATGGCGATCAGGCCAGGCAAAAAACTCACAAACGACTCCAGCCATAACTGCCAGCTGCGAATGTTGAATACCACGTGTTTTAACAAGCGATAAAGAAACAGTCCCAATGAGACAGTCACCACGTTAAGAGCTACCTGGTCGTACGAATGCGGCACCAGCAGACTGGTCATAACCAGCACCATCACCGACAGTGCAAACCATCCTCGAAAGATTGCTGAATAGAAACTCAATTGCGTTACCTTGCAATACTTAAACCTACCATATTCAACGGCTGAAACACCTGTTCCTTTAACCGCGATAACCGCTCAACACTCGTTTCAGAAATCAATACGGTGACAATCTTTAAAGCATTGGTTTTTATACATTCGGGTTGTGCTTGCAGATATTCTCGACTATTGGCCTTGCAGCAAAGCCGGCTTTTTCATATACCGATACCGCCTGATCCTGCAGCATGACCTGCTGCAGTTTATCCGGCATCTTCCTGAAGGCTAGCACGACAAGGTTATTGTGCCCGTCAACGGCCACACACAATGTTTGCTGATTAAAAATTTTTCGAATACGCGCAAGTAATAGCACGGCTTCCTGGTCATCTTTCACGACCAGGTTCACAGCCAATATGCCGTTTTCTCCAAGATGATGAAAAAGACGGCTGTACAAGGTATCTTCATACATACATTCGGGTAGGGCCCGATCACTATAGACATCAAGAAAAGCCATGTCATAGGTACCATGATCACTACCCTGCCATTCACAGACATCGGCATTGATGGTTGTCAGCGGCTGGCTTTCAGGGTTAAACCAGTTGTGAAACACTTCGATCATGGCGGCACTTTTTTCCACGGCCACGAGTTTGATGTCTGGCATACAGTGTCTCAGGTTGCGCACCAGTTCGCCGCCACCCAGCCCCAGCATTAATATACTTTGCGGGTGATGGTTGAACAACAAGGCTGAAAGCAATGCCGGGTAATACGGTAACTGTGCACGCCAGGGTTCCGCCAGACTCATTGCGCTCTGAATCGTTTTATCACCCAGCTTTAACCAGCGATACTGATCATCTTCATACACCTTTATTGAGTCACTACCCTGCCCTGACTCATATAGCAGGCTCGCATTGGCTGCATTATTAAAAAAATACATGCCGTCCAGACCGTCTGTCATTGGCGTTAATCCCTGAACAATTCTTTTTTCAAACGGTGCAATGACGAGATATCTTCATCACCAAAACCGGCTTCCATCAAGCGCTGGTAATGGATCAGTGTCATTTCCACCAGTGGCAGGCTCTTATCACTGTCGCGCACATGCTCCATCATGCGCCTGCACAATTCAAGGTCTTTATGGTGCAAGTGAACCTTGAAACCCTTGTCGTATTCGCCTTTGACCATGGTATGACCACGGTGCGACAAAAACCAGTTCGCAGCCGCGCCACTGCCCACCACCTCGATGACCTTTTCCATATCCAGCCCCATGGCATCACCAAAGGCCAATGCCTCACTGACTGCCTGGTTAATACCGGCGGCCATGATCTGGTTCACGGCCTTGGTTGCCTGGCCATTACCCACCGCCCCCATATGTATGATACGTGAGGCCATATGCTGCAACAGCGGCATGAGTGTATTCAGTGCTTTCTCATCACCGCCAGCCATCACCGAAAGAGATGCATTTTTTGCGCCTTCAACACCACCAGAGACCGGCGCATCGATAAACGTCACCTGCTGCAGCACCAGGGTCTCAGCAAGCATGCGACTCGTGTTGGCGCTGACCGTAGAGTGGTCAACGATGATGACCCCTTCTTTCAGCTCAGGTTGCATAGCCTCAACCACGGCGTTCAGGTCATCGTCTGCAGACACACAGATAAAAATAATGTCGCATGCCCCGGCAAGCGCCAGCAGGTCGGGTGCATGGTTGACGCCATATTGTTTTGCAAAGCCTTCGGCCTTTTCGTGACTGCGGTTCCACACCCGATCAAGTACGCCGGCACGGGCAAGGTTGGCAGCCATGGGCCAGCCCATTGCACCAAGACCTATCCAGCCAGTTGTTAACTTTTCATCCATACTACAATTGACCTCGCCCATTCTCAGGATTCAAAATAGGTATAGCCGCGCAAGCCGGCTTCCAGTTCCGACAGGATACTTTCACTCATTTCGGGCGACAGCCCGGCTACGCGTATTTTTTGTCGGTATTTATCCAGTAATTCTTCGGCATCAAAATGCACATAACGCAACACATCTTCAACAGCATCCCCCTGTTCGTCGGCCAGCAAGTCATAGCCGCCATCGGCATTGATTTTAATATTCACCGAGTCTGTATCACCAAACAGGTTATGCATATCTCCCAGTATCTCCTGATAGGCACCGAGCAGGAACATCCCTACCAGGTAATCATCAGCATCATTGATATCATGCAATGGCAAACTACTTTCAATGCCTTCGCTGTCGACATACAAATCTATACGGCCGTCCGAGTCACAGGTCAGATCCTGTAATACAGCACGCCGCCCCGGATATTCATGCAGACGATTAAGCGGCATAATCGGAAACACTTGCTGAATCGCCCAGGCATCCGGCATCGACTGAAACAATGAAAAATTACAAAAATATTTATCAGCAAACTTTTCGTTTAACGCGTCCAGAATAACGCGATGCGTTTTCACTTCGGGCTTCAGCATGTCGCGGACCTGGCGACCGGCGCGCGCAAACAGCTGTTCCGCCATGGCACGATGCTGCAGATCAAGCGCGCCTTCTATATATTTCTCCTGCACTTCCTGCAGGTAATGCAACATGTCGTGATAGATTTCGATCACGGACCGCTCGTTGATATCACTCAAAGCGAGATACATGTCATGCAGGATTTGCGGGTCGTCGTCGTAAGGTGTATCGACACCTGATTCACCTGCGGCCCTTTCAACCTCAATCACATTACTGATAAGCATGGCATGGTGCGCCGTCATGGCACGACCGGCCTCGGTGATGATTTCCGGGGGTGGCAGTTTTTCCTGTGCACAGATCCTGGAGACCGCCTGCACTATTTCGTCGGCATATTCCTGTACATTGTAGTTACTCGAACACTCGCTACGTGAACGTGTACCTTCATAGTCGACACCCAAACCGCCACCAACATCGATGCACCGGATTTCGGCACCCTGTTCATGCAACTCGGCATAGTAGCGGCAGGCCTCTCGCATCCCCTTGCGGATATCCTTGATGTTCGAAATTTGTGAGCCCATGTGAAAATGCAGTAACTCCAGGCTATCTAGCATGTCGTGCTCTTCGAGGCTATTGAGCATGTCCAGCAGTTCACCTGCCTGCAAGCCGAACTTCGATTTGTCGCCACCGGTATTCTGCCACTTGCCCGCACCAATCGAGGCCAGCCGCACCCGAACACCCAGACACGGGCTTATACCCAGATCATGCGCCTCGCGGATAACATGTTCCAGCTCGGACAGTTTTTCAATCACGATGTAGACCCTGTGTCCGAGCGCCTGCCCCATCAGCGCAAGACGAATATACTCGCGGTCCTTGTAACCGTTACAGATAATCACGCCATGGTCATGAGATTCTGCCAGCACGGCCATGAGTTCGGGTTTGCTACCGGCTTCCAGGCCAACACCGTCATGACCTCCGAGTATTTCAGTAATGACACTGTGCTGTTGGTTGACCTTGACCGGGTACACAGCCGTGTAGCCTGCACTATAGTCATAAGAGTTCATCGCGGTATCAAATGCCTGGTACAGGCTGGCAACACGGTCTCGTAATATATCGTTAAACCGAACCAGCACGGGAAGGGAGAGCCCTGCTTCGACAAGCGCTTTACTTAACTCATGTAGATCTACCACGGCATCGGGTTTGTTCGGATCAGGCGTGACAACAACGTGCCCCTTGTTGTTGATGTCTATATAACCCTGACCCCAGTGAGATACGTTATAGGTAGTAAGCGCCTGTTCCAGGCTCCAGTCATTCATAGGCAATCCGGCTTTTTATAAACTTAAGCGGATTATTGTCAACTGCAAGTGACAATACAAGCCTGCATGATGCATCAAATGGTGCTAATTGATAAATTCATGCATGACGCATGCCTGTATTACCGGCATGAAAACTATTCGCGACAAGACGAAGTCAACAGGCATCCTACGTAATTAAAGACACTTCACGTTATCGCTGCTAAAATAAAATTTTTAAAACACAGCACACAGTGACACATATGCAACTGAAAAATAACTGGTTTACCGAATTTCACGCCGACAGGGGTACGGCTTTTTCGCTTGAAATTAATGAAAAGCTGCATGAAGAGCAAAGCCCGTACCAGAAGATTGAAATTTACGATACCCGGCAGTTTGGCAAGCTCATGGTCATTGACGACTGCACCATGGTATCGACGCGAGATAATTTCTTCTACCACGAGATGATGAGTCACCCGGCCCTGTATAGCCACCCGGCCCCCAAACGTGTCGTCATCATTGGTGGCGGTGACTGCGGCACCTTGCAGGCCGTGCTACAACACGAGGAAGTCGAACAGGTCTGGCAGATCGATATCGACGAACGTGTCACACGTCTGTCAGAAAAATATTTCCCGGAGCTGTGTACAGCTAACACAGATCCGCGTGCCTCACTCATGTTCGATGACGGTATCAAATGGATCCAACAGGCCGATCCGGCCAGCGTGGATGTGATCATTATCGACAGCACCGATCCGGTCGGCCCGGCCGAGGGCCTGTTCAGTGGACGCTTTTACAAGGACTGTTACCAGGCGTTGGCCGAAAATGGCATCCTCGTACAACAAAGTGAATCGCCATTGTTGCACATGGATATCATCAAGGACATGCATACCCGCATGCGCTCGGCCGGTTTTTCACACAGCCAGACACTCACATTTCCACAGTGCATTTACCCCTCTGGCTGGTGGAGTTGCACCCTCGCAGGCAAGCACAACACACTGGACGAGATTCGCATTGACGATATCCAGAACCGGCCTTTCGACACTCGCTACTATAACCTGGAGATCCACCAGGCCGCACTCGCCCTGCCCGAATTCATGAAAAAGGAACTGCATAAATCCTGATTTTCCTATCTAAAAGCAGACAAGCAATGTTGCAAACATGCAATTCGCAAGACCTACAACGCAGCAATCCAGTTAGCAACTGCCTCCTCCAGTGGCGAGGTACTGGTGCCTTTAAGGCCGACCAGCTTATGGCAGTCATTGGTGGTCAAACCCGGGCTACAGGTTAGTATCAGTTGCGTCATCGCCGGGCCAATACCCGAGCCCTCATAGGCCGTTTTTCTCGACAACGCGGTAGTCACGGCATTGGTATCAAGAGAACCATAGATATCGAGCACCGGAACATTGACCTGCCCGATGGTCAGCGCAATATTCAGCGGCGCAATATTGTTGGCATACATCCCCACACCCACCAGTCCGATAATCGGGATCTCATCGATAACCCCGTTGGCCAGGTGGGCTGTGGCCATTCTCGAACCCATACTAAAACCGATCAACACGACCTGCTGCACGCCACGCTGCTGTAAATAATTCAAGGCACTGCGAACCCTGGCGTATAGCTCGGGAAACACAAGATTACTGCCATTGATATCATCAATATAATTCTGAAACGGCGGCTTGCTACCACTGCCTTCAGCAAAACCAACTGGTACCGGCTCCTGTACGGAGAGCGTCGTATAACCGCGCTCAGCCAGATCGTTTCGCAATTGCCGTACAACGGCCGCATCAGGGTTTCCGCCACGACCATGCAATAAAATCACCCCACGAGTGCTCTGCAAGGGTTCCGTTGAACGAAGCAGGCTGTTAAAAGTACTGCTATTGCCATTTTCAGACAATGAGCTGAGTGACACCGGCATATCGATATCAGTCACCAGTGCTGTTTTTGTGTCAGAGCCACCACATGCAAGCAGACCCACAGCCAATAACAAAACCATGCTATATCTGATCCCTATCATTCTGAACTCCTTTAACTATTGATGCTCAATCGCTCCAGCCTGAGGCGCTCACGGTCGTCAAACAACCTGCGTGAGCCGACCCAGACCGCAACCAGCGTACCAAAACCCGTGCCCGCAGTAATCAGGAACATAATCAGAATCTGGTATTTCACCGCCTCCATGGGTTCGGTGCCTGCCAGTATCTGGCCTGTCATCATACCCGGCAAGCTGACGATGCCCGCAGCTGCCATTGCGTTGATAATCGGCATTAACCCGGTTCGAATACTGTCATGCCGTATATCGGCAATAGCCTGACTCCAGCTCCAGCCGAGCATGAGCTTACCCTCAATAATACTGCGCTGCTGCCAGGCCGACTGGTTCAAACGGTCCTGACCCAGCGCAATACCATTCATGGTATTACCCAGCATCATTCCCAGTAGCGGGATGGAATATTGCGGGGTATACCAGGGCTCGACACTCACAATCACATTCAGCGCTATCAAGGTGATCGAAAATGATGAAATAAACATCGACATGGTACCCAGACCAAAACCCCACCAGCCCGCCAGGCGGTATTTTTGTCGCGCCATGACCTCACGCCCGGCCAACATCAACATAATAATGGATAACAGGCTGATCCAGCCAAGGTGCACATAACTGAAAATGCTTTTAAGAATCAGGCCAATCAGCATCAGCTGGGCCACCGTACGCAGGCCCGCCACGAGTAGCTGGCGGGCCACACCCAGCTGCATTTTTACTGACAACAAGGCAAGCAAAATGACCAATGACGCTGCCAGCGTCAGATCATAAGGGCTCAAAGAGATCAGGTTCACAACATAACCTCACTGATAGCCTCAGGTGTAATCTGCCAACCACGCCTGGCAATGCGCTGCTGCTGTTCGCTGTCATGAGTTACCCAGATCACGGCCATGCCTTGCCGTTCACACAGCCCTGCCACGTACCGCTCAATGGCGGCCGTATATTGGCTGTCGAGATTGGCCGTGGGTTCATCCAGCAACAGCACCTCGGGGTTTTGCTGCAATGCCCGCAAAAAACCCAGTCGCTGTTTTTCTCCACTCGACAAGCGGGCCACCTCCCACGCCAACACACCCGGCTCAAATCCGAGCTCAGCGAGTAGCTCCTCATCCGGTGCCTGCATATGCCCGGCAACCGTCGCAGACCACCAGTGTGTTTCAGCCGGTACCAATGCGACCTTGCGGCGCCAATCGTGGGCCGGCATGCTGTTTGTCGACACGCCATCCAGCTCGACCATACCCTGATGCGGGTCAAGATCGGCAACCGCGCGTAACAACACCGTCTTACCACTACCAGAAGGCCCTGACAGATAGACACATTCACCAGACTGCACGTTGAAATTCCAACCCGGCAAGTCTAAAACCTGTATATTTTGGCCTATAATCTGTTTCATAATGAACATCATATCAAAACGACAAGGAACACAATATGTCTGAACCCGTTATTGCCCAAACCTACCCCTATGTACTCGAGCTGGAACCCGGCACTTATTGGTGGTGTACCTGTGGACGCTCGGCCAGCCAGCCGTTCTGTGACGGCTCACATAAAATGACTGATTTTTCACCACTGGAAGTTGTCATTGAAAAAAAAGACAAGTACTGGCTGTGTGGTTGTAAACAGACCAAAAAACCACCGTTTTGTGATGGCACACACAAGAAATTAGAAGACTAGACAGGCATAATTAAAACAACCGTGGCTGGGAAAATAATTGGTTGGGCCTGGAGCAAAAACTCACGGCACTGAATGTAAAACTAATGCCTACTCAAACGAGTTTTACCTATTTTTACTCTGCCCCCTAATATCATGAGCACGGCACATTGTTTTGTCCTTTCGCTTTCGCTTGACGTATACAGGATCAGAGTAAAAACCATTCATTATTATTCAACATAGAAAAGAGTTTTTGCTCTGACCCTAACTGCACCACATAAACCACAATAAAGGCCAGACTATATTAGGGTGTTGGTTTATACGCAGATCTCCAACCTAATTTACAGAGCTAAAAATTAATATATTAGTGGCTGCTAATAAAATGATGACAGGATCTGGTAATTAATCACCTTTTATATAGATGGCCGCCATAATTTAATAAGCTTTCGCGTCGAAAATACCATTTATAGTCCATATACTATTCATTATTATTTCTAAATGGCCGCTAATAAGACTGAGTCAGATGTTGCAACTGAAGGCACAACAATAGTAAACGTATATTGCTGTCAAGCAGGAATGCAGTGATGGTTAATTATAATTATCGATATACGTCAATAAATTTACTCGAGCAACGACTCGTTCTTGTATCTCACACAAATGAGAAACTTAAGGTGTTTATTAGACTGCGGTGGACAGCAGAGACAGTCTAATGGGGAGAATTATTGTGTTTTGGCACTATGTAGTGTTGGTAAGTCAAATAACGGTACTTAAATGACTCAATCATTGCTTGTTACAACAGTCATCATTCTGATTGAAATCATTATTGCGCTATTAGCGCTAATCTATTTGGGTTTTAGGCATTACTCAAAATATAAGAGTCAAGCGCTCAGTGAAAATACCCAAAAACAGGAAGAGAAAAAACCCGTTGCCGAGAACCAATCAGGATTGATGGCTAGTTATCTTAAGAAAGAGATTGACCGTACATCACAGCGATTGAAACTAGCTGAAGAGTCTGAGCATGATATTGCCTTATCTCCATTAAAAAGACGATTGGAACTATTACTCTCTGAACGCCAGGTTAATACCCTTGCTTCCAAGAAAAAGAATAAAAATAAATATTGGAATATTGTTAATGCACATTATGAAGAAAATACAACCAATGAGCAAAAAGAAACTTCAGATCAACCTGTTGAAATTAACGCAGAGAC
>Ga0316207_10004903_pt1 | contig 11348 bp, 9 predicted proteins | sample 6weekpyrite_MG_FD_204943 | JGI IMG/M metagenome (GOLD analysis project Ga0316207, IMG submission 204943) | Microbial mat bacterial communities from mineral coupon in-situ incubated in ocean water Damariscotta River, Maine, United States -... | ecosystem: Environmental > Aquatic > Marine >...
CGGTTGAACCAGCCTCAGACGCGTTGCCATCGCTTGCACTTTCCGGTGCGCCAAGCGCGCGGATCTTATCAAGCAGAGTGATACGATATTCGTCATTAAAGCCACCGGGGCGCGGCTTGAGCATTGTGTCTGCTGCACCGCGCGAAAGTGCCTCAATAGTCTCTTCGGCGCCATCTTCGGTGAGCGAAGACACCACCATAACCTGTGCCGCAGGAGCGGTTCTGAGGATCTTGGGCAGGGCTTCAAGCCCGCCCATGCCCGGCATTTCAAGATCGAGCAGGATTACATCGGCATCTGCATCAACCAATTGCGCGATACCGCGTTCTGCGCTGCTTGCAGTGCCCGCGATAACCATCTGCGGGTCGCTTCCGATCATTCGTTTGAAGATCGTGCGCACCGTCAAGGAATCGTCGATCAGCATGACGCGGATCGCCTCTGCCGGTCGCAGCGGCTGAGAGCCGGGTTTCAAACGTGCAGGGGATGCTGCGGCGTTCATGCAAAGCCTACCAGTTGCAGTTTGATTTGAAGCGTTTCGTGATCAAAAGGCTTCATCACATATTCGTCTGCTCCAGCGCTGATTGCTTCGCGGATGTGAGCGACATCGTTTTCGGTCGTGCAGAAGACGACTTTGGGTTTGTCCCCGTCCGGGCGTTGGCGCAGCTGGGTGATGAACTCGATGCCCGTCATCACAGGCATGTTCCAGTCGAGCAGGATCACATCTGGCATGGATTGGGCACACACATCGAGCCCGTGCTGACCGTTTTCCGCTTCATCGACAGCAAAGCCGAGCGTTTCCAGAATGTGTCTGGAAACCCGGCGGATTACGCGCGAATCATCGACGATTAAACAGGTTTTCATGGCGATCCCTTTGGGTTGGCCTTTCGCTGAACGGTTCAGCATTAGTGAGAGAAGGTAAGTTTAGGATTAAGCAGCCACTCCGAGAGCGTCTGGTCCTGCGATCAAGAGCGGTAAGTCTACGAGCAAAGCTGGCCCTGTGCGGGTTTCCACCATGCCGTTGGCCACGCGGGTCCATTCCTTGCCAAATCCCCCGGGCACATCTTCGGGTGCACCCAAGCCAGAGGTGATGTCTTCAATGGAATCGACCCTCAGCGCGTAGAAATGCCCGCCGACCAGCACGACAATTGCGCGATCATCGAGCGACCACGATGCCTCGTCCAACCCCAGCGCGCGGCGGCAATCGACCACCGTCAGTGCCTGACTGCGCATCGCGGTAATGCCGAGGATGAAATCGGGTGTGCATGGGACCGGTGTGATCGCGCCAATTTCTATAACGGATTTGACGTCATGCGCGGGAAACGCACAGCGCCGCCCGGCGATCTGGGCCATGACTAGCAATTCTTGCATCAGCTGTTCCCTCCGGCCGCGCATGCTTTTTGGAGAGCTGCGATCAAACCGTCGCGATCATAGCGATAGACTGTGTCGGTATCGTCGCCGCCATCGACCCTGTCGCGCAGCCGAACAACGGGCGCTTCAAAGGTCATGTCCAAAGCGCTTGCCGCTTCAAATTCTTCATCAAGCCAGATCGCCACATCGACCTTCTCACCTTCAGTTTCGGCAATCTGGTATCCGGCTGATGCAACCAGCGGGGCTAGAAAGTCGCGGGCCCAATCGCTTTGTGGCAGGCTGCAAACACGTCGGCTGGCAGCCGCGGGTGCCTCGCCATATCGGGCGAAAAGGGCATGGCCATCGAGCAAAGTGATCGTCTGGCCACCGATCAATGTGACGCCTTCGACCATCGGATCATCGGCGACAGGCTTGATCTTGTCCGTGATTTCCGTCGCATCGTCGATTTCGCGTACTGCATGAAGCAATTCGCAATGCCCATCGGTCAGGCGCAGCAAGCGGATTTTCTCTGGCGGCATAGTGGTCTGATCGACCCCTATAACCGGCAAGATTACGCCGTCGATCACCGCGCGCGGCTGACTTGCGGCAAGATCGAGCGCGCTGACAGGTGCGGTTTCGATCCGCTGCACCATTTCAAGCCGCACTGCTGAACGCCTGCCGGCAAAGTCTGTAAACAACATGGCCCGACTTGCGTCTTTGGCCTTGTTCGATGCCGCGCTGTCGGCGGTCTGAAGCACGCGTTGGCGCGCATCTGACACAAGGCCATGCTCGTTTGCGACATTGGTGACATCAAGCAGCAGCACCGGTTGCCCATCATCGAGCAGGCTGGAGCCGGCATAAAGCCCGCTTTTCATTACCGCAGGCGCAAGTGGTTTAACCACAAGATCGCCGTGCGAGTGGATTTGGTCCACGGCAAGAGCGAACAAGTCTCCGCTGGCAAGCCGTAGCATTATCATGGTCTGCTGTGCGTTTTCGAGATCGCTGGGCGGCAGGTCGAGCACATCGCAAAGCGTAAGGCACGGAACGCGCGATCCGCGAAATGTCACAAGCGCGGTTTCGCCCACATGGGTGAAATCGAGCGCTTTTGCCGATGCGTGAATGATCTCTTCGACATAGCTTTGCGGGATCGCAAAACGTTGATCGCCTGCACCCACGGTCAAGCCTGCAATGATGCTCAGCGTGAGAGGGACCTGCATCGTAAACAGCGTTCCGACATCAGGCGTGCTGGTTACTTTGATAGAACCGCCAACGCGTTCAAGATTGTCGCGAACGACATCCAAACCAACGCCCCGGCCCGACACATTGCTGACCTCGTCAGCTGTCGAGAAGCCCGGTTCAAAGACCAGATTGATGATCTTTTCGCGGCTCATCTTTGCGCATTCGTCCTCGGTCACGAGGCCGGTTGAAATCGCTTTGGCCACGATCTTGTCTTGGACAAGGCCTGCGCCGTCATCGCTGATCACGATGGAGATGGTGTTGCCCGACTGGCGCGCAGCAATGGATAGCAGCGCAATCTCGCGCTTGCCCTTAGCGAGCCGTTCGTGCGGGGTTTCAATGCCGTGGTCGATCGCATTGCGAATGATATGGGTAATCGGATCGCGGATCGTTTCGATCATTTCGCGGTCCAATTCGACATCGCCGCCTTCAAGATCGACCATGACTTGTTTGCCAAGGTCCGCAGCCAGGTCGCGCACTAGCCGCGGAATTGCGCTGAAGAGCGTTTCGATACGTTGCATCCGCATCCGCGTGATCGCGTCACGGACGTCAGCAAGAATGGTGGTGAGGCGCTCGAACGGGCCATCAATCGTCGGCTGGGTTCCGGCCTGACGCAGCCTGTGCGCCAAATCGTTTCGCGCCAGCACCATGTCGGAAACGCCGCTCATCACACGATCGAGCAGATCGACCGGCAAACGGATTGAACGTTGCGCGGCGATCGGATCAACCTTTTTGGCGGCTGCCGCTTCGGTTTTGTGGTCGCCATCCTTGTCGAGGATTGCGTTTGCAGGTGCATGCCCCTTGGAGGATTGGTGGTGATGCGCTTCGGCATCGCCATCGGTCCCATCAATCGGCTCTTCACATTCCTTAAGCGCAGAGATCAGGGCTTCATCATCGCCTTCGGGACATTCCTCGCCCGCTTCGATTGCATCAACCATCGCCACAATCCGGTCGATGATCGCAAGCACCGCTGTCACAAGGGCGCTATCCGCTTCGCGGCGGCCGCTGCGGCAATCGGCAAGAGCGTCCTCGGCTGCGTGGCTAAGGCTTGCAAGACGCGGAAAGTCGAAGAAACCGCAATTGCCTTTGACGGTGTGAACAAAGCGGAAAATGGTATCAATGCGCGCACGGTCGGTGGGGTCAGCTTCCCAGGCGATAATCTCACCCTCGCTGGCCTCCAACATTTCCCGTGTTTCTGCGACGAAATCCGTCAGCAGGTCGTCCATGACACGTTTGCCCCTTTTGCAGTATCGTGTCCTTATGGATGGAGATGGTTAACGAAGCGCTACTTCGCGGCCTCGGACCGGCGATCGGGTGATCGCAGCGCCAACACCCAATAGATTAAGATAAGGCCCGTGAGTCCGCCGAACAGATTGGCGACCAGCTCTGCTGAATAGATCGCCTCGCTCCCCCATGTTCCGAGCAGCAGCCATGCAAAGGGAAGCATGACAAGAAACACACGCAGCGCCGATTGGGTAAGCGCGTAGGACGCCTTGTCGACCGCATTCAGGATGCCGTTGGCAACGATCAGCAAGCCAAAGCCGGCATATCCCCAAGCTGCAATCTTCAGATAAAGCGAAAACTCGCTCACTACCCTTGTGTCGTCGCTAAACAGGAAGGCGAGAAATTCACCGCCCGCCACCATCGCAATGGCAATGCCAAGGCCCCAGACAATGCAAAAACCGAACGCATAGAGCGCTGCCTGCCTAGCGCGATCATAATGGCGCGCGCCCCAATTCTGACCGACAATCGCGCCAATCGAACCCGACAGCGCCAAAAGCGGCACCGTGGCAAAGCTCTGCAAGCGCCCGGCGGCGCCAAAACCTGCAACCGCTGCGCCGCCTTCTAAAGCGACGAGCGCGGTAAGGATGGATAGGCCAATCGGGTTGATCGCGTTTGAAAAGGCCGCAGGGCCGGTTACCCGCATGATGGCCACCGCCGGATCGAGCAGATTGGCCCCTCTCAGCAGCGATAGGTCAATCGCAACATCGGACTTGCGTACCAGCATCAAGGCCACAATCGCGCCGATCGCCCAACCGATTATCGTAGCGAGAGCTGCGCCAGTGATCCCGAACCCTTCAAAGCCGAACGCGCCTGTAATCAGGATAGGGTCGAGCACCCAGTTCGCAGCTGCATAGGTGATCGAGACCGTGCTGGTCTTGCGGGCTTCACCTTGCCCGCGTAGCACGCCGTTAAATCCCATGATCGCAAAGATCAGCGGAAATCCCAACGCAAAGGGCTGCATATACAAACGGATCAACGGCAGAAGATTATCGGGCGTATTCATCAGGCGGAACAGGGGGTCACTCACCGCATAAAGCGCGATACCCATGGTGATGCCCGCGACAATCGAAAAGACCACTCCGAATGTCGCCCGCCGCGCCGCGCGCGTTTCATCGCCTTCGCCCAATGCGCGAGCGACCACCGAATTGATCCCGACCATTACGCCTACGCCTAGCGAGGTGAGCGCAACCGAAATCGGAAAGATAAACGAGATCGCCGCCAGCGCATCGCTGCCCAACTGGCCGATGAAGTAGGCATCAACGAGCCCGATCGACATGATCGCGGCGACGCCGATAATGGCTGGCAGGGTTTGGCCGACGAGGTGGCCGGTGATACTGCCCTGCGTCAGTTTTGCGGTCGGTGAAGGCGCGGGGCGGTTGTCGTTTTCGCTCATCTGGGCTGTGCGACTAGCTGGCTGTGGCACTTGGGGAAAGCAAATTTCCGATCAGCGCCAGTCGCAGGCCGATTAGCGAATGCGATCGAGCGAAGTTCTTGTGCGTCCCCCGTTCGTCATGCGATAAGACGCGGCAACTGAGAGATTCCGACCGAAAGGCACAGATTATGGCAACGCAGATCAAACAACCCGACAGCCTCGAAGGCCAAGTCAGCAAGGAAGAATGGCAGGCACGCCTCGATCTTGCGGCCTGCTATCGCATCTTTGATCACCTTGGCTGGTCGGAATCGATCTACAACCACATCTCTGTAAAAGTTCCAGGTGAAGAGAACACCTTTCTCATCAACCCGTTCGGACTGCTCTATGACGAAGTGACCGCTTCGAACCTCGTTAAGATTGACGTGGATGGCAACAATGTCGGCGGTTCGCCTTATATGGTGAACAAGGCTGGCTTCACCCAGCACGGCTACTTCCATAAACATCTGGGCGGGCGAGCCGATGCGATCTGCCATGTCCATACAACTGCAACGATGGCGGTGTGCAGCCACAAGGACGGCCTGCTGCCGACTAATTTCTACGCCTGCAATTTCCAAAACCAGATCGGCTATCACGATTTTGAAGGGATCACGGTTCGCGCCGAAGAAGGCGAACGGCTGGTGCAAAACCTTGGCAACCATTCGATCTTGATGCTGCGCAATCACGGTCCGGTTGTGATGGACAGCACGATACACGGCATGTTCCTCAAAATGTGGGCACTTCAGCGTGCATGCGAAATTCAAATCGCAACGCTGAGCCAGGGTGAAGCGCAAATCGTGACACAAGATGTAGTCGACGTTCACCAGCGCGACCTTCATCAGGTTGGCGATCAAGGCGGGGCGGGTCTGTTTGATTTCGAAGCGTGGAAACGCCGTATCGACAAGATCGACGATAGCTGGCGCCGTTAATCCCTCACTGATTAGCTGATTGAGCCTCCGCGCTTATGCCGCGCATGACCATCAATGATCGCCCGGTCGAGTTCGATCTCGATCCCGAGATGCCGCTGCTTTACGCGCTGCGTGAGGCGGCAAACCTCACTGGTACGAAAAGCTGTGGCGGGGGCGATTGTGTCGGTGCATGCATGGTGATTGTTGACGGCACGGCCTTGCGGTCTTGCCGTATCACGCTGGCCGAAGCTGAGGGGCGTTTCGTCACTACCATCGAAGGATTGGCGCGCGATCGTTCGCACCCGATGCAGCAAGCGATGGTAGCTGAACAGGCGATCCAGTGCGGCTTTTGCACACCGGGGATCGTCATGGCGGGCGCAGCCTTGCTTGACCGGAATCCCGTGCCTAGCCGCGAGGAAATCGAAGAGGCATTGCAGAATTTGTGCCGCTGCGGCGTTTACCCAAGGCTTGTGCGGGCAGTTCAGCGCGCAGGCCGCGTTATCCAGCGGCGTGAAACAATTAGCGCGGTTCCAGCCCCTGGCATTGGCACTGAAGACGCGGCCAATCGGGTGCCCGCGCTGCGGGTGCCGCCAGCTTCCGAAGAAGCTGGCGACTGATCCCGGCTAGGCTGGCTTAGAACCGGCCGGTAATCGCAAACCGTGCATTGAACGGCGCACCTACGGTCGCCTGATGGGTTGCGTGGCTGTTGGGGAAATACAGCTCGTCGGTGATGTTTTCGATGTTCACCTGAACGCGCAGATTGTCCGACACTTCGTAATAGGCCGCAGCGTCAAAGCGCGTGTAGGAGGGAAGCACAGCCGTATTGCCGTTATTGATGAAGCTTTCATCTTGATGGGTCAGGCCGACGCCGACACCAAAACGATCCGTCACTTCAAAGCTGTTCCAGATCGAGAACATATGTTCAGGCAATTCGCGCGGACGCAGACCGGTTGGGCCGGTGCGGCTTTGCTGCTCACCGTCGAGATAGGAATAGCCGGCAGAAACGCTCCAACCGGGCAGGATTTCACCCTGCACCTGAAGTTCGAAACCTTCGATTGTGCTGTCGATCACATCCAGCGTGGATGGGTCATTGTCGTTGGGTTGGGGAGAGCTTTGTTCGATCTCAAACACCGAAGCCGTCATGCTCAACGTGTTGGTCGGGTCCCACTTCACGCCAGCTTCGATGTTGGTGAAGGTGTTGGGGTCCAGAGCGTTGTTGTTGCCATTGATATTGGCAAACTGTTCACCCGAGCGCGGCAGGAAGCTTTCCGAATAGCTCGCATAAATCGAGATGTTCTCTTGCGGCTTGATGATCAGGCCGCCGCGAGGGGAGAATTCTTCGTCCTTGCGGGTGCGCAATTCAGCAGCCGGCACATTGAAAACTTCGATGTCAAAGCTGTCAAAGCGCCCGCCAACCACGACATTGAGCCAGTCGGTCAGTTCAATCTCGTCTTGAATGTAAAGCGAAAGCACATCGACTTCGACTTGCGTGAAGTCGTTCAGGTCAACGCTGAAATCGTTGGTGGTCGTCTGGCCAGCGGCATTTACGCCAACTCCGCCGCGAAAATTCAGCGGGCGAGCGACCGTGAAGATCTCGTTGTCGCCCTGCGTCTGATCCCAGAATGCGTTGCGACGGTCCTGATCAGACGAAGTGCTGACATACTCGCCACCCACTAAAAGCGTGTGATTGATGCTGCCGGTTTCAAATTCGCCCACCAGATTGGCAGAGAGCGTTAAATTCTGGCGCGTGGTCGTATCAACATAGCCATCGGTTGTAACAACATCCGGGGTGTTCGCCTGATCGTAGCTACTGGCGTAAAAGTTCGAATACACCTTGTCATAATCGCCAAATGCGGCGCTAAAGACGCCTTTCCAGCTATCAGAGAATTGATGCGTAACGCCAGCGCGTAGCAGGTGCGCGGTGAGCGTGGTGAAGTTGAGCTCGGCATCGCCAAATACGATGTCTTCAAACGCTTCAACCGGACGGCCGTCGCTGCCTGTGGGGATGCCGCGATCGATGAAACGGTCGTGATCGGCAAGCTCGTAGGACACGTCGAGCACGGTGTTTTCACCCAACAGCACGCGCGCGGTAGGGTTAAAGCCGATACGTTCACCATCGTAGAAATCGCGGTGATTGTTGAGGCTTTCGTAAACCGCGTTGAGGCGCAGTGCGATCACTTCGCTATCGGAAATATTGAGATCGCCCTGGATCGAATATTCACCGAACGTATCAACTGCGATTTGAGCGCTGCCAAAGCTCTCGCCCAGCTCGCCTTTCTTGGTGACACGGTTGAGGATGCCGCCAGTGCCGCCGCGACCAAAGAGCAGCGCGTTGGGGCCGCGCAGGATTTCGACCTGCTCAAGATTGTAGAGGCCGCGATAATACTGAACATCGTCGCGCACACCATCGATAAAGAAGTCAGCGGTTGAGCGCACACCGCGGAAGACGATGGAATCGCGATGACCTTCGCCCTGCGAGGTGTTTACGCCCGGGGTGTAGTCGATGATCTGGCCGATGCTGGTCCAGCCACGTTCGGTGATGTCTTCTTGCGTGGTGATCGAAAGGCTTTGTGGCACATCAATGATCGGCGTCGGGGTTTTCACCGAATTCACGGCAGAAGACTGCAAAACGTCGCCCGTGACGAGAATGTCGTCACCTTGCGTTTCCATGATCGGGCCGGGCTCAAACACGGTGGCACCCGATTGCGTAGAGCCTTCTGAGGCATAAGCAGGAAATGCGATAGATGCGCAGCCGACAAGGAGGGCGGTGCGGGCGAGATTGTGAATCATTGGGTTCCTTACCTGTTGCTGGCGCAGTCGCTATTGCAACCTATTCGCAAGTGCAATGATTATTTTGAGAATTATTCGCAAAATGCGTTTTTGTGGCAAAACTGCGCGCAATCCATTAGCGATCAGGCAGAAATTCTCATTTGCGATTCCCCAAATTTGGGGCGCCGAACAAAGGACCCAACGGCATGAAAGCAACCATTTGGCACAACCCGAAATGTGGCACTTCGCGCAAAACTCTCGCGGTGCTTGAAGAGGCGCCGGGCGTTGATGTGACTGTGGTGGAATATCTGAAAGAGGCGCCCACGCGTGATAAGCTCGCGCAGCTTTACAAAGATGCCGGAATTTCGCCGCAAGAAGGTCTGCGCATTCGCGGCACCGATGCCAAAGAGCGCGGATTGCCAGAGGCGGATGCTGAGACGGTGCTTGATGCTATGGCTGCAGATCCGGCATTGATCGAACGCCCGCTAGTCGAAACCGAAAAGGGCGCGGCTCTATGCCGTCCAATGGAAAAGGTTCACGACCTGCTTTGATTGCGGTCGCGAGTCAGATCGTTGTCGGCTTGCAGGCTGGTCCAACCGGCCACTACCACCGCCATGCACAATGCGATGATCAGTCCAAAGCCTAGCCAGTCACTGATATTGTAAAGCCAAACGCCAAGTGCGGGCGCGTAGATGAAACTTGCGCCCGCAACGCTTGCAACAACGCCAGATGCTTGACCTTGTTCTGCTCGCGAAACAGCAAGCGAAGTGCCCGCCGTGGTGCCCGGACGGAACAGCCCAAAGCCAAGCGATGCAATTGCATAGCCCAACGCGATTGTGTGCAGATCGCTTGCTACACCAAGTAACGCAACACCTGCGGCCGCCACGCTGATCCCCGATAAGGTGGCAAGGCGCGGGCCAAGATTAAAGCGCGGGATAAGCCCCCATTGCGCGAACAATGTGGCGATTGCCCCTGCCATCATGACAAGGCCAACCGGTCCTGCCCCTTCGGTTGGATTGTCGCGCAGGTTCAAACGGTCGAGCACGAGAAAGCCTGTGATGCCCAGCACCATCGCCTGCGCATGACCGCCGACAAGGCCGGAAATGACCCATGGGCGAAGCCTTGGTTCAAACCAGCGAAGCCGCGCCGGCTCTTCAGGAAGAACTGCATCATCTTGTTCATCATCAAGCGTAGGCGCGCTCGGCCCGCTTGAATATTCTGCCGCCCTCCCGCGAGCAGCAAATTGCGGTTCATCATTGGGCAGCCGGAAGCGCAAAAGCACCAAAGCGGCAAGGCCGATCAGGGCGAAGCAAAGGAACGGACCGGTCAGTCCAATTCCCATAAACGGCAAAATCATAAGGGGGGCAAGCGCCGGACCAATGACCGTCCCGAGGCCAAAGCTGGATGCGACCAACGACAACGCCTTTGTCCTCTCGCTGCGCGGGGTGCGCGATGCGACATAGGCCTGAACCGCTGGCGGCGCGGCGCTGCCAAATCCGCCATAGAGACTGCGCGCTGCCGCAAATGCGAGAAGAGCGCCAAGTGCGGTGATCCAGCCGGACAGCCCGGCCCATAGCACCAACCCGCACAGACCCATCGAAACAACAAATCCCACAAGGCCAAGCGCCATCATCGCCTTGCGGCCCCGCCGATCAGACCGCCGCGCCCAGATCGGTGCGCACACAACCCAAAGCAATGCCGACCAGCTATAAGCAAGGCTGATCCACACATCGTCGACTCTGAGAGCAGTGCCAATCGAGGGCATCACCGATTGCATCGCGGTGTTGCCGGCCGCGGTGACCAGCATAACGATAAACAGCAAAGCCATCCGACCCGAAGGTATGGACTTGCTAGGCGTTGAAGTGCTTGAAAGGGCGGGATCGGCGTCGGCCATAGTGTGAACGTCGCTAGGCCAGCCGCTTCGCACTTGCAAACCAATTGGGTGTCTGCGAACCCATTAGGCAATGTCCCATAACAAACCAGCGTAACGAAACGCTTTGGAGAATTCATGACAGGCAATATCTCGGCTGCAGCAAAGCGGACAATTTCGCGCGGCCCTTGGCGCGAATATTTCGATCAGTGCGCAGTTTTTTTTCGAGGGTTTATGGAACATCCGCGCATGGTCGGCTCGATCATCCCGTCGACAGGCTGGACAATCAAAAAGATGCTGGCACCGGTGGACTGGGGCAGTTGCAAGGTCTTTGTAGAGTATGGACCGGGGATCGGCACATTCTGCAAACCTGTGCTTGATAGGTTGCGCGGCGATGCGGTGATGATCGTGATCGACACCAACCCGTTGTTTATCGACTATCTCACCCGCACGATCCGCGACAAACGTTTTCACGCTGTGCTGGGGTCGGCGGAAGACGTTGAGAAGATCCTGGCCGATTTGGACGTGG
>Ga0316207_10004904_pt1 | contig 11347 bp, 9 predicted proteins | sample 6weekpyrite_MG_FD_204943 | JGI IMG/M metagenome (GOLD analysis project Ga0316207, IMG submission 204943) | Microbial mat bacterial communities from mineral coupon in-situ incubated in ocean water Damariscotta River, Maine, United States -... | ecosystem: Environmental > Aquatic > Marine >...
GCGAAGGTTTCTTTTACGCATCATTACGGGGACCAGGGACAATCTGGTTACAATCAATGCCGTTTAGTCGTTTTGCCACCAAGGTGATTAGCTCGGTGCCATCGCAGGGAGGTGGCAAGGTGGGTGAAGGTTCGGTGATCGATGGTATCACCCAGATTGCGGATATTTTCAGCAGTCGATAATGCGGGAAAACCCTAAGAATGGCTGCGATTCAGGCTCGCTTGGTGTAAGCTAGCGGGCTTGTAATGTTCAATCTGGGTATATCGTCGGGGCGATGACTCCTATCTACCACTGGCTATTATTTTGTATTCTAAATTTCATCAGCGCCTGACAGCGCTCCAGGCACAGGCATCGGCAGACATTTTTCAGTGCGGCGCCATTGGTCTCGAAAAAGAGAGCCTGCGTGTTTGCCCGGAAGGTACCCTGTCGCAACAACCACACCCCGAGGCATTGGGTTCGGCGCTCACTCACCCGTATATCACTACCGATTATTCTGAAGCGCTGCTGGAATTTATTACCCCACCTTTTGCGCATGTCACAGAGGCTATGCATTTTCTGCAGGAAACTCAGCAGTATGTGTATAGCAAGCTTGATGATGAGTTATTGTGGTCGGCCAGTATGCCTTGCGTCGTTGCTGGTGAAACCAGCATTCCGCTGGCGAAATATGGCTCATCGAATCTCGGGCAAATGAAAACGGTTTATCGTCGCGGCTTAGGTCATCGCTATGGTCGGGTAATGCAGGTGATTGCCGGTGTTCATTACAACTACTCTTTCAAAGATGAATTCTGGAAGGTCTACCAGCAAGTTGAGAATAATCAGGATGCGCCTCAGGATTTTATCTCCGCAGGTTATTTTGATGTGCTGAGAAACCTGCAGCGTTATGGCTGGTTAATTTCGTATTTATTTGGTGCCTCACCGGCGATCTGTAAATCATTTTTAAATGGCCAGAAAACCAGCCTGATTGAATATAACGAAACCTCATTTTATGAGCCGCATGCTACCTCATTGCGCCTCGGCGAGATTGGTTATCGCAATTCAAAAGAAAGTGAAACCGGCATCACCGCGAATTACAACAGCCTGGAAGAATATATAGAAACACTTCGTTGTGCGATTGAAACCTCGTGTCCTGAATACGAAAAAATTGGTCTGGTAAAAGACAGTGTTTACCAGCAATTGAATACCAATATTTTGCAAATCGAAAATGAATATTACAGCAGTGTTCGACCCAAGCAGATTTTGCAGGGTCTGGAAAAACCAGTGAATGCATTGCGTGATCGTGGTGTGCAATATATTGAATTACGTTCGCTGGATGTGAGTCCGTTTGACCCGCTTGGAGTTAATGAATCGCAACTGCGTTTTTTGCAGGCCTTTATTATTTTCTGTTGCCTGCAGGATAGCCCGGCGTTTGATCCGGCAGAACGTAAAATGATTGATGATAATCTTTTGTTAACTGCTCATCGTGGTCGCGAACCAGGCTTGAAACTGGCAACGCCTGAGGGTGAAAAAGAATTGCAGCAATGGGCGGCTGAAATTATTGAACAAGTCAGCATGGTGGCTGATGTGCTTGATCAGGATAAGACGGATACGCAGTATGCAGATGCCTGCGAGGTTTATTCAGCAATGATTGAAGATGCGGATAAAACGCCTTCGGCTCGTGTGCTTGCTGAAATGACAGCAAAGAAAGAAGGTTTCTATCATTTTTCTCAACGCATGTCTGAAAAACATCATCAGTACTTTAATGATTTGCCGCTCAATGCTGAGCGACAGAAAGCTTGTATTGAAGAAGCGCAGCGTTCATTAAAAAAACAGGCTGAACTAGAAGCTGAAGAACGCCAATCCTTTGATCAGTTTCTGGCTGATTATTTTTCACAGAACTAAACCATGAAGTCGAATTCTCTTTGCCTTTGTGGTTCTGGGAAAAGTTACGATCAATGCTGCGGTGTTTTCCATAAAGATATAAAGTTTGCAGAAACAGCTGAGCAATTAATGCGTTCACGCTACGTCGCGTTTGTATTAAAAAATGAGAATTACTTAAAACAAACCTGGGTTGATTCCGAATGCCCACAAAATCTTGAGTTAGATCAGTCAGTAAACTGGGTTCGATTACAAATTGTTAATACCAAAGATGGATCTAAAGACGACAGTACAGGGAAGGTTGAATTTAAAGCCTGGTTTATAGAAGACGAAAAACTGTTTTGTCTGCATGAAATCAGTGAGTTTGTAAAACCAAACAATCAATGGTTATACCATTCAGGAAAAATTATTGAAGAGCCGGCTGCGGCAATCAGTCGTAATCAAGCCTGCCCCTGCGGTAGCGGTAAGAAATTCAAGCGCTGCTGTTTATAGCAGTAACCCCGTCGAGAGATTCTGAGATCAGCTTCCCATTTTATTAATAATCAATATGCTATATTCAATATTGATAATACAAATAACAGGTCTCTTTGATGTCAATTCGTATCTTACTAACACTGGTTTTACTGATTTTTGTTGGTTCAGCTTCAGCGTTAAACCTTACAGCTGAAGGTTATGGTGCAGACCGGGAAGCAGCTAAAAGAGAGGCATTGGCTGCATTGTCTGAGTCACTTCAGGTTGAAGTGAAGAGTGAATCTAAAGTGCTGAAGAGTACTCGTCATGATATGAAGGCGAGTAACGAGGTGCACACTTTAAGTGAATTGCCCCTGCTGGGTGTCGATTATACCTTCTTTAATCAAGCGAACGAGATGTATTGCCGGGCATATTTTGATGTCGCCAAGGCAAAGCACTTATACACACAGAAATTGAAAATCATGGCGTCTGCATTTTCAAAAATGAAAGCTGAATATAAAAGCGTAAAGCCATCCGAAGAGTATCAGTTCCTGGGGCAGATGCTGGCAAAGCACGAGCAATTTGAAAAATATCACCTGGTTGCACGGTTTATTGGACTTGAAAGAGTACCAGAGTTGTCAATGAGCGCTTCTGAAATTAAAGGCAGGATGCTGACGATCGAATCATCGGTGCCTGATCTTAATCTGGCTGCAGCATTGTTGACAAAAAACCTTCCTGATGAGCCTTATTATGTCTATGCGGTTCAACAACAAGGCTCACAGGAAGTGACCGAGTTAGGTCGCTTGCTTCGTGACAAAGTGATGGCAAGAGTAAAGACATTTGATGATTCACGTAAGGCGGCTTTAATTTTAAAAGGCCATTATGAAATTCATCGTGATGGCATTTCAGTGACTTATCGAGTTATTGATGACTTTGGTGAGACTCATGCCACTCGCGTCGCTAAACTCGCTAAATCGGCTTATGAACATCTGGACTACAAATCTAAGTCGATTGATTTTAATAAGTTATTGCACGAAGGTTATGTCGTTAGTAATAAATTTCATACTGAGATTATTACCAATCAGGGTAAATCAGATTTACTATTTACAGATGGCGAAACTGTTGAGTTGTATGTCCGGCTGAACCAGCCTGGCTATTTTTATATTGTGGCTCACAATACCACCGATGGACGCTCGTATATCATGGATTTAAATGAAGTGCCTGGCGACAGGCGATTTATCCAATATGTGAATGCTGATCAGGCGAATCGATGGATTAGCCTCGGTGCATTTGAAGTGGGAGAACCATATGGGGTTGAAAACTTGCAGTTAATAGCAAGTAATAAAGATTTTGTGGGTCAGTTACCAGGTAATTATTTTGACAATCAGGCAGAATTGTATTTCTTGAGAGAGGGATCAGTTAAATCGGCCATGTTAAGGACACGTGGTTTAAAAAGAAAGAAAAGTAAGAAGCAACAGGCGTTGACATCAGAAGCTACGTTGACTATTACAACCATGGAGAAGTGATAAGGACTCAGATTGTATAACTATTAGAAAGAATATGTTCTTTTTGAGAAAGTCATTAGTTAATAATTATATTAAAGCTTATTTAATGTAATGTCCCTTAGTGTTAATAATCGCAGGTGCATAGAATGAAATCCGTCTTGTTCTCTAACGCGGCAAAGATAAGTATCTTTGCTTTTTTATCAGGTGTATTAGTTTCAGGTTGTAATGATTTAAGTGTTAAAGAAGCGCAAAACGTGGCGCTCGATTATAAGGGTAAGTTGTTCACCCCGGCGCCACGTGAGCTTGATGAAATTTTTGCCAAGATCAAGCAATACGATAATAGTAAGCCGGTTCATCCATGTTACCTGTGTAATCGCGAGATCAATGAAAAATCTCTGTCTCGTAAGATTAAGATGAATGCCAAAAAAGGTATTGCTCTGCATCGCCAGGGCAAAACTATTGAAGGCCTGAAATATGTTAACAAGGCGCTGAAGTTATACGAAAAAAAATCAAGTGGGCAATCGATTGATTCAGCGTCTGAAGGTCAGTTGTTTAATATCCTCGCGCAAATTCATGGCCAATCGGGTAACTATGAACTGGCATTAAAATATGCGCGTCATAACGCCAGCATGATGGGTGCCGATAGTAAGGGGCGTAAGGGTAAACTCATTAATATTAAGTCAATCCTGACTGAGCAATACGCCATACTCGGTGATGTTGACGCGGCGGAATATGCGGTACGTGACGCCGAGGAGCTGCTTCATTTTCTCGTAGGTAAAAAACCAGAACATCGTTTCCGCCCAATCTGGGAAGGCAAGGTGGAAATGGCGTATGGGTTTCTTGAAGATGCGCGTGGTAATCTGAGAAAAGCCGAGTCTCATTACCGAACCGCGATTCCATGGCTAAAGAAGAGTGTACCGACTAAAAACATGTTTCAACGTGATAGTGAAATCACTATACGAGGCGTGCGACTGGTTAAAAATCTGATTGCTCAGGGTCGCATTGCCGAAGCCGATGCGACATCAAGGTCGGCTGTTAAACGTTCATTGCTGGTATTTGGGCGCAATGCGCCGACCACGGCGAAGACGATTATGGGACTGGCGCATGTGATGATGATTCGCGGTCGATATGATGATGTTGAAAAGCTGGCATCCATTTCACGCGATATTATCCTGCGCACTGGTGGTAGTAAACAATCGCCTTATTATATTGAGGCTAATAATATTTTGGCTGAAGCAAGTTTGGCTCAGTACGACTACAAAAAAGCGCTAGGTTATTTTAAAAACAATATCCGCCAGATTGGAAATCAGAAAAATACTCTGGATCGTTATATTAATGGCAACCTGAATTATGCTGTTTCGTTGCTGCGTGCAGACCAGCTGAATAAGGCTAAGCAGGTTGCACAAGTTGCAGAAAGGCGTCGTCGTAATTTTCTCGGTGACGAGCACCCGCTAGTGATTGAAACTGAGGTTATTCTTAACCTGATCAGAATCAAGCAGAACCAGAAAAAAGCTTTAATCAATAAAGCGCTTAAGCAAATCCCGATCTATGCATCAAGTATACAAGAACGCCTGGTGCAGAAAAAAGAAGCGGGAATTGTACAAGTGCGCTTTATTATGGTGATGGAAGAGTTTATGTCGGTGCTCACGGATATCAACCAGCATCAGCAGTATGATAATGATCTGTTTGCAATGTCACAGATGGTACAGGGTCAGAAGGTGCAGCGTGCGTTGTCAATGAGTGCGGCACGTATGAATATTCGAGATACCAAGCTGGCTGACCTGGTTCGTACCGAACAAGACCTGTCCTACAAGATAAAATCTGCCTATGACAGTCTGGCCAACTTTAAGCCGGAACAGAGTGAAGCTATGAGTGCCAGGAAACAGGCGCTGCAGGAAAAAATCACTCAGCTGGAAATGGCCAGGAAGAGTATCCGTGATGAAGTGGCAGATCAGTTTCCTGAATATGAACAGCTCCTTCGGCCGACGCAGGCCACAGTCGCACTGGTGCAAAAAGCACTTGGGAGCAATGAGGCGATGGTGTCACTGTATTTTGGTGAGCAACAAAGTTATGCGTTTGCGATTCCTAAAAGTGGTGTCATGAAGGTTGAAAAGTTACCAATTTCTAGCAAGTGGGTTAGTGATCAGGTCGGCAAGTTACGAAAAACGCTGGATTCTGGTGCGCAGTCTATAGCAGAGATTCCTGAGTACGACGTGAACAGGTCTTACCAGCTCTATCGTCATATTTTGCAGCCACTTAAATCTGTCTGGTCAAAGCATGCTTCAATGGTTCTTGTAACCAATGGTGCACTGGCGAGTATGCCAATCTCGGCCCTGGTGACCAAGCCGGTTAAACTCAATCGTCGAGCTAAGTTGAAGTTTTCTGAGTATCGTAAGTTGAGCTGGTTGGCCAATACCCATAATGTGCGTTACCTGCCTTCAGTAATGGCGGTGAGCACTTTAAAGCAGGTGGCTGAGTCAGCGTCCCCAAGAAAACAGTTTATAGGTTTTGGTAACCCAGTTTTCTCGGCTAGTACTAAACAGGTAAAAGCGGAACCTGGTCAGGTACATGTCAGGGGTTTACGTAAAATTAAGAAGGGTAATCTGGATGTTGTAAAAGCAACATCAACAAAACTCAAAGACCTGGTGCAGTTGCCAGAAACAGAGCTTGAAGTCACTGAAATTGCAAAAGTGCTTAAGGCAAAACCAGAGCAGAGTGTATTTGTCGGGGCAAAAGCCAATGAGCAAAACCTCAAGCAAATGAAGCTCGACGATCGCAAGATCATTATGTTTGCAACTCACGCTTTAATCCCGGGCGATCTTGATGGACTTGAGCAGCCTGCGATTGCGTTATCATCACCGGATGTTTCTAAAACCAATGGTGATGGTCTGCTGACCATGGAAGAAGTGCTTGGGCTTAAATTAAACGCAGACTGGGTAGTGCTATCGGCCTGTAATACAGGTGCGGCCAGTGGCAAAGGGGCTGATGCAATATCGGGTTTAGGCATGGCGTTTTTCTATGCTGGGAGTCGTTCTTTGCTAGTTACCCATTGGCCCGTTGAAACAAACTCTGCTCGTGCTCTAACAACCGGGTTGTTTGAAAGCCAGCAAAGTAAAGGTCTAACGCGTACCGAGGCTATAGCTCAAACGGTTCGACAAATGATCAGTAAAGGAGTTTACAGAAACAATGGCAAGGCAGTGTTTAGTTATGCTCATCCAATGTTCTGGGCGCCATTTACTTTAATTGGTGATGGCGGTCATAAAGTGCTTTAGAGAAGTGTTAACAACAATGAAGAAATAAAGAGGAAAATATGTTTAAAAAAATAATAATGTGTATTTCACTAAGCTTTTTGATGTCGGGTGTATCGAACGCGCAGGAACCAATGTCTGCCGAAGAAGTAAAAGAGCTTTTTACAAATAAAACTTTCAACATTCATAACCGAATGAAGGATAAGCGTCTGCAAGGCTATGATGATGAAGATGGTAATCACTTAGTTTATATTCCCTGGAAAGATAAGGTTAGTAAAAGAAAATGGTGGATAGAAGGAAATAAACATTGTACGAGTCACCCAAAACGTGGAGATTCATGCAAAGATATGATCTCAGCTGGGGGTGGTAAGTATCACGGTATTACCGACGGCGAGCATACACATACATTAAGTGATTTTAGAGAAGGTCGTGATTTTGATAGATAATCTCTAACGAGTTATTAATCCTAAATCAAACGCCCTGTAGAGCAGGGCGTTTTTTATGGAAATAAAAAAATGAATGCTGCAGATTTAAAGTCAATTCAACAACACCAGCGGCTGCTAAAACAATGTGAGCTTTGTGACGATATGACGGGGCCTCCAGTCACCGGAGAGGCCGTAGTCTCTTCGATTATGCTGGTTGGCCAGGCGCCCGGTTTTAAAGAAATTGAAGTGCATCGTCCGTTTGCCTGGACAGCTGGTAAAACTCTGTTTAAATGGTTTAACTCGATTGGTGTTGATGAGAACCACTTTCGTCACTCTGTGTATATGGCGGCAGTGTGTCGTTGCTATCCCGGGAAAAAACAGCGTGGTGGTGATCGCCTGCCGGATAAAAATGAAATTAATCTTTGTTCAAAATGGTTGCATCATGAAATTGAGCTGTTGCAACCACGATTGATTATTCCGGTTGGCAAGCTGGCGATCAGTCAGTTTGTCTCGTTTAAAAAGTTAACTGATGTGATCGGTCAGCAACACCAGGCTGAATTAATTGGTTGTCAGCTTGATATTATTCCGCTACCACACCCTTCAGGTGTATCGACATGGCATGTGACTGAACCGGGTAAAACATTGTTGAAAAAAGCGTTAGAAAAAATAAAAAAACATCCAGCATGGGGAGATGTTTTTAACGACGGCTTTTGATGGGGATAACATAAAAATTTTATCAAAATTATTAAATTTGATTTAAAACAAGGAAATAAACTTATTGTTATATAAGATGATACTTACGCTGATGTTAGTAAATTAACTAATGCCGATGAATGCCTTTATTAATTTGTTATATATTAAAATAATAGTATTAAACTATTAGATTATTAGTTTATTATTAAATCAAAACCCCTATTCTAGAGGGCTTTGCGAGCAGGTCTGCTCTTTATAATTTTTTATAACGGTGACTTAAAAAAATTTGATAGCCGTTTTTGCGCTTCCTTATAGGCATCTTCCTTTATATACATTATTCTGCGATTGCTTAAAGATAGAAAACCTACATGAAAAGTATGGTAATGATGCTCGATATGCATACGAGTCCTTTAAGCATAAAAAATGTTAATAATAAATGGGGGATGGCATGTCAGTACTACTCCGTACTATTAAGGTCTTAGGCCTTATGTTCATTAGTACCGAGCTATTTGCAGCTTCGCAAATGGATCTGAGGCCGGGTGTGACTGAAATCAGTCAAGATGTTTACGATCTTCACACGTTAATTCTGTGGATATGCGTAGTCATCGGAGCCGGCGTCTTCGGTGTAATGTTCATTTCAATGTTCAAACATAGAAAATCTAAAGGTGCCGTTGCGGCAAATTTCCACGATAACACAACAGTTGAAGTCTTATGGACGATAGTTCCGTTTTTGATTCTGATTGGTATGGCTGTTCCAGCTGCCAAAACATTGATCAAAATGGAAGCGCCTGCCGATGATGCTGAAGTGACGATTAAGATCACCGGTTATCAGTGGAAGTGGAACTACGATTACATGCATGATGGCTTTAGCTATTTCAGTAGTCTCGCAACTAGCCAGGACGAAATTAATAATAAAGCGCCAAAAAATAAAAACTATTTACTGGATGTAGATAATCCAATGGTTATACCAGTGGGTACTAAAGTGCGTTTCTTGATCACTTCTGCAGATGTTATCCACGCATGGTGGGCACCTGATTTTGCCGTGAAGAAAGATGCTATTCCAGGCTATATCAATGAGGCGTGGACGCTTGTTCCTAAAGTAGGTACATATCGCGGCCAGTGTGCTGAGCTCTGTGGTAAAGATCATGGCTTTATGCCGGTTGTTGTCGAAGTTAAGTCGAAAGAAGACTATGCCGCGTGGATTGCTGCGAAGAAAAGCGAAGCTGCGGAAGCTGCTGCAGGTGACAGCAAAGTCTGGGCTATGGATGAGCTAATGGCGAAAGGTGAGCAGGTTTATGCTCAGTGTATTGCATGTCATGGTGCGGCTGGTGAAGGTGTACCTGCTGCAGGTTTCCCTGCACTTAAAGGTAGCGCGATTGCAACCGGTCCAGTTGCGGCTCACATAGATATCGTTGTCAATGGTAGTAAAGTTAATCCTGCCATGGCTGCTTACGGTGCTCAGTTATCTGATGCCGATCTTGCAGCAGTAATTACTTATGAGCGTAATGCTTGGGGTAACAATACTGGCGATGCCGTTCAACCTGCCGATGTTAAAGCGGCTCGTAAATAATTGGGGGATGCTCAAATGAGTGACGATCATCACGATCATAAGCCTACGGGCATTGGCCGCTGGTTATTCAGCACTAACCACAAAGACATAGGTACGATGTACTTATGGTTCAGCTTCATAATGCTGTTCATTGGTGGTGGTATGGCCATGATAATTCGCGCCGAGTTATATCAGCCAGGTATGCAGCTGATAGACCCGGATTTCTTTAACCAGATGACAACATTGCACGGTCTGATAATGGTCTTCGGTGTAATCATGCCGGCTTTCGTCGGTTTTGCTAACTGGATGGTACCAATGATGATTGGTGCGCCGGATATGGCATTACCGCGGATGAACAACATGAGTTTCTGGTTGCTTCCATTTGCTTTTGGTACGTTGCTTAGCACGTTGTTCATGGAAGGGTCTGCGCCAAACTTTGGCTGGACTTTCTACGCACCGCTGTCAACGACCTACGGGCCACCGTCTACTGATTACTTTATTTTTGGTGTTCACTTAATGGGTATCTCATCCATTATGGGCTCGATCAACGTAATCGTAACCATCCTGAATATGCGTGCTCCAGGCATGACATTAATGAAGATGCCTATCTTCGTATGGACATGGTTAATTACTGCGTTCCTGCTGATTGCTGTTATGCCAGTACTCGCCGGTGTAGTAACAATGATGTTAACTGACCGTAATTTCGGTACTTCGTTCTTCGAAGCAGCTGGTGGTGGTGACCCTGTGATGTTCCAGCATGTGTTCTGGTTCTTCGGTCATCCGGAAGTTTACATCATGATCCTGCCTTCATTCGGTATCATCTCACAGATCATTCCTACGTTTGCGCGTAAGAAACTGTTTGGTTATAGCTCAATGGTTTATGCAACAGCATCGATTGCGATTCTGTCATTCATCGTATGGGCTCACCACATGTATACAGTGGGTATGCCTCTGGCAGGCGAACTGTTCTTCATGCTGGCGACCATGCTGATTGCGGTACCAACAGGCGTTAAAGTCTTTAACTGGGTAACAACAATGTGGCGTGGTTCGTTAACTTTCGAAACACCAATGTTGTTTGCAGTTGCTTTCGTTATCCTGTTCACTATCGGTGGTTTCTCGGGTCTGATGATGTCAATAACACCTGTTGACTTCCAGTACCATGATACATATTTCATTGTCGCTCACTTCCATTACGTTCTGGTAACTGGTGCCTTATTCGCGATCTTCGCGGGTGCTTATTACTGGCTACCTAAATGGACGGGTAACATGTATAACGAAACTCTGGGTAAATGGCATTTCTGGATTTCAGTCGTTTCTGTAAACGTACTGTTCTTCCCTATGCACTTCCTCGGACTGGCCGGTATGCCGCGCCGTATTCCTGATTATGCTCTGCAATTCTCAGACTATAACCAGATGGCGTCTATCGGTGGCTTCGTATTCGGTGGTATTCAGCTGCTGTTCTTATACATTGTTATTAAATGTATTAAAGGTGGCGAGAAAGCGAGTGATCAGGTTTGGGAAGGAGCAGAAGGTCTGGAGTTTGAACAACTTCCATCACCAGCGCCATTCCACAGCTTTGATACACCACCGCAAGTGAAATAAAAGAGAGTTAACTGGCAAGAC
>Ga0316207_10004905_pt1 | contig 11346 bp, 7 predicted proteins | sample 6weekpyrite_MG_FD_204943 | JGI IMG/M metagenome (GOLD analysis project Ga0316207, IMG submission 204943) | Microbial mat bacterial communities from mineral coupon in-situ incubated in ocean water Damariscotta River, Maine, United States -... | ecosystem: Environmental > Aquatic > Marine >...
GCGCACCGAATCAGACAATCAAAAACAATAATAAATCCGTCGCTGCCTACGGTTGGGACGAGGCCTGGGGCTTACTAAGCATGCTGCTGGTTTATCTCGTCATTTGTGCCGCCATCCTGGCGACACTAAGCCTGTTTGCCAAACCCGTGCAGGCAGACGAGGCCATGGCAGAGATCGCCCAACTGGATGATGTCCGTCAGGGCAGCCTGTTGTTTCAGAATCCGTCCGGCCGCTACCATCAGGCACCAACCCTGAATACCGACGTCGCCATTCATGTCAGCGGCATGATTGTGCGTACCAGTGTGCGGCAAACATTTAAAAATGAGTCTGATGCCTGGGTCGAGGGGGTTTATGTTTTTCCTCTGCCTGAAGATGCGGCGGTGGATCAGATGCGGATGCAGATTGGTGAACGGATTATTGAAGGCAAGATCAAGCAACGTGAAGAGGCCAGGCGAAACTATGATCAGGCCCGACAGGCGGGCAAAAAGGCGGCCTTGATAGAGCAACAACGCGCCAACCTGTTTACCAATTCGGTCGCCAATATCGGTCCGCATGAAACGGTGACCATCGAGATCGAATACCAAATGCAGCTGCGTTTTGATGCCGGTCAGTTTCGGCTGCGTTTTCCCATGGCGATTACACCGCGTTATATTCCAGGCGCAGCTATTCAGCAGCAAGAAACGGTAACAAATTTTTCCGGTCTGGGCTGGGCCATAAATACCGATCAAGTGCCAGATGCTTCGATGATTACGCCACCCGTGTCGCAGGCTGCGGACAAGATCAATCCCATTTCCTTGAGCATTGAGCTGAATGCCGGTTTTCCGCTGACTGAATTGCATAGTCCCTATCACGCCATTCAAACCAGCGAACACAATGGCATCCACCACATTACCCTGGCCGACGAACAAAGTTACGCCGAGCGTGACTTTGAATTGTCATGGACACCCCAGGCCGGGCAGGCACCAACGGCGGCACTGTTTACTGAACAGCAGGGCGCTGAGCTGTATCACCTGTTGATGGTGCTGCCTCCTCAGCTTGAACAAGGCAGTGGCCAGCGTCTGCCACGTGAAGTCATTTATATTATTGATACCTCCGGCTCCATGGGTGGCACGTCGATTAAACAAGCCAGGCAGGCCTTGTTAATGGCGCTGGATAGATTGCAGCCGGGCGACAGCTTTAATGTTATTGCCTTCAACTCGAATACAGATCAGCTGTTTAGTTCGGCCCTGCCTGCCAGTAGTCATAATTTAAAGAGAGCGAGGTCTTATGTGAAATCACTGCAGGCCGGTGGCGGCACCAATATGCGCCCAGCACTTGAAGCCGCTCTACAGAATCAGCAAGAAACCACAGCGCTGCGCCAGGTGGTGTTTCTCACCGACGGCAGTGTCGGCAGTGAAGCCGCCTTGTTTTCCCTGATTCATAAAAGGCTTGGACAGAGCCGCCTGTTCACCATCGGCATTGGCTCAGCGCCTAACAGCCATTTTATGTCCAAGGCGGCCCAGTTCGGCCGTGGCAGCTATACCTATATCGGTGACGTCAGTGAGGTGCAGAAAAAAATGCAGACGCTGTTTCAAAAACTGGAAAGACCAGTCATGAGTCAACTGGTGGCGGTCTTTGGCAATGCCGAGGTGGAGTCTTATCCCGAACGCCTGCCTGATCTCTACGCTGGCGAGCCGTTAATCATCACTGCCAAAACCGATTTAAACAGCCAGGCCGTTGTCATCAGCGGTCAACGACAGCAAAGCGCCTGGCAAAACACACTTCGACTTGACCGAGGTATGCAGGCCAGGGGAATAGCCAGCCTGTGGGCGCGATACAAAATCGCTACTCTGATGGACCAACAGCACGACGGCGGCGATAAACAGGCCATCAAACAACAGATCATTACCACGGCATTGCAACATCATCTGATCAGCAAATACACCAGTCTGGTGGCCATCGATGTCACGCCCACACGCCCGCAAGGTGAAGGACTCGAACAACAGGCCGTGCCGGTCAACCTGCCTCATGGCCAGGTGCAGGCAAAGACCTTCGGTCTGCAAGCAAAAACCGCCACGGCGGCACCACTACATTTTTTGCTGGGCGCACTGTTGCTGCTGTTGACGCTGCTGTTGACGCTGCTGTTAATGCCGCGCCGTATTACCAAGGAGGTCTGAGATGATTAAGGTTCGAACTATTTTATTCATGATCGCCCTGGGTCTGAGTTGTTGGCAGCTGGGTCAGGGTGGTTACCTGCATGCCAAGGCGGTGCTGGCGCAACAGCTGATCAAGCAGGCATGGCAGGAGACGCTGGAAAATCTGCAACAAAATAAACCCTGGTCCTGGGCCGACACCTGGCCAGTGGGCAGATTACAGATTCCGGCACATGATATTGATCTCTATGTGCTGGCTGGTGACAGCGGTAGCACACTGGCTTTTGGTCCCGGTCATCGCTTCGGCAGTGCACTGCCGGGGCAAGCGGGTGCAACTCTGATCAGTGCCCACCGTGACACCCATTTTAGTTTTCTTAAACAATTGAACACCGGGGATGAAATTTTGTTTCAGGGAGTGGATGGGCAATGGCAGCACTACCAGGTCAGTAATAGTGCAGTGGTGAATGAATCAAGCGTTATTGTCGATAGCCAAAATAACACGCTGGCATTGGTGACCTGCTATCCCTTTGATGCCATCTTGCCCGGCGGGCCGTTGAGGTTTGTGGTGTTTGCAGAGCATAAAAAGACTATTCATGATAAGAGCGCTTAGGCTGGCTGGGTTAGTTGTTTGCTCAACCTTTGAACTGACTAACAGTGTCAGATCTAGCCTGCACTAATCCATTATTTTGTGTCCATTATTTAATCCATTATTTAGGCTAGGTCATTATCAACTAGCAGTGTTAGCGTTTTTAATCACCAAATAGTTTCTCAGAACCGAGAATGTTAGTTAGATTGCTGTGGGAAACATATTCCTCCACAAATGGTCTGTTAAAGATAAGTGGTGCTTATACCGATAAATTGAGAACTTGACACAAACTTACATTCACTGTTCAATCTATGGCCATGCAAAACTTACGTGACTATATAAAAAGCTCCCCATCCCTATGGGTTGCCTGCTTGCTGCCAGTATTGTTCTTTATGCTGTCCATGCAATTGCATATTCACGTGCATGCCGACCATCAACATGACACTGAAGTACAGCAGCATAGTCACGAAGTTGATCTACATAATGCTCATTTGGGAAATTCTCACGAAGCGGATCATGGTTCCGATCTACATCACTCGGAGACAGGCGCAATTGCCGTTGATATTTCGTCCGAAGGTTTAAACAAGTCTTTTACTTTGATACTGCTTGCTTGCGCCCTGTTAAGCGCCATAATCTTATTTCTATCACCGCTTACCCAAGCCTTGGTTTTAAAACGCAATAACGAGCACTTACCCTACATCCGTTGGCGTGCAGCATTGCCGCCACAACTGCGCGCTCCTCCTCTGTAGTCACAACTCTCCTCTATACCAAACAAGCAGGCACTTCATTTTCAGTGCCGGTGTTTAATTGAAACTATGGGATTGTATTGTGGTTATGGCCTACCTGAGACTTATTGCACAACGCTACAAATTAGTATGGCTGCTCTATCTGACATTGACGTTTATAGGCGTCCAGGGCGTGAATATACATCTGGATGTTTACGACCATCAGCATCATGCTGAAGAAGCAATAACGTCAGTACATGATCATCACAGCTCTACGCACATTTGCGGAACCACCTGTAATGTCAATCATGGCCACGAAAGCATAACCGAACTGGATATTACTCCCGAGGGTATTGTCAAAAACCTCTCCTCCAGTTCGCTGATTCTTGCGTTACTCACATCAGTCATCTTCGTTTATCTGGCTCCAAGATGCTGCGTTCGCATTTCATGGCGTCGAAATCCAAACACACTGCCTCTGTGGCAATTTGCGTTACGCCCACCCCTGCGCGCACCCCCTGTCTAAACCCATCCCAGCTTTCACTGCTGTATGAACTGACGCTGTCTATTGGCAGTCGTTTCGTCATGTCATCACCCGGCGTGATGACATAACACATGTTCAGCGCGCACAAACCATGACTTAAACATTGCGCCTGGAAACAGGCCGATATGAGGTACACAAATGCGATTTGGAATAATTTTGGCACTGGTGTGCATAGCCACACCTGTTGCCCATGCTGTAGAAAATTCCAATACCAAGTCGATCACGCTTGAACAAGTGATCATCAAGGTATTGGAGGGTAATCCACAACTCGGCATTAACGATTACGAGGCGCAAGCGGCGGCGGCGAGAATACGCCAGGCCCAACAAGGCACACCGTTTGAAGTAAAACTTGAGCTTGGCAATTTTATCGGCAGTGGCAGCTACAGCGGTGTCGATCAATTGGAGGCAACGCTAAGTTTGGCAAAGGTGCTGGAACCGGGGAATGCGGTTACCTCGCGAAGCAATCTTGCCCGCCAGCACCAAAGTTTGCTGAGCAACGAGCAGGACAGCCAGCGCCTGGATCTGTTGGCGAAAGCGGCAGAGCAGTTCGTTCACGTTGTTGTCGATCAACACCGTCTTAAGATCGCCGAAGATCACCTGGCACTGGTACAGCACACTTATGAGATTGTCTCGCAGAGAGTGTCGGCGGGTAGAAGCCATGTGGCCGAACAGCGGCGCTTAGCCATTAAGCTGGCGCGGGCGGAGATTGAACTGGAGCATGCCGAGCATGAGCTCAGCACCTCTCGTTTAAAACTGGCGGCAAACTGGGGTGAAACCGAAACACAATTCGGAATCGCCGAGGCAGATCTATTTCAATTGCTTCCGGTTAAATCCTTTGAGCAGCTGGAAACGCTGCTGGAAAACAATCCGGATCTGATCCGCTTCGCCACCGAAGAGCGGTTAACTCAAGCAAAGCTGCGTTTGGCAGAGTCCCGTCGCGCTCCTGGGCTGGCCTTGTCCGGCGGCATTCGTTATTTCAATGACCCCAGTGATGCAGCGCTGTTGTTCGCCGTCAGCATGCCGTTCGGAGCGGCCTCACGGGCAAAACCAGAAATCGATGAGATGCAATACCTATCTCAAAGTCAGCCTCTGCGTTATGAGCAACAACGCTTAGCGCTCCATAGCAGTCTGTATGAAATTTACCAGGAACTGCTGCACGCCCGTACCGCTTTTGAGGCGCTAAGCCAGCGCATTATCCCCGAGGCACAACAGGCCGCAATTGACTACGAACAAGGTTATCAAACCGGTCGTTTTTCACTGCTTGAGCTAAACGAAGCCCAGGGCACCCTGCTCGAAGCTCAGCTGGAACAAGTCATGACTGCAGCCAACTACCATCGTCTGAAAACTGAAATCGAACGTTTAACGGGTGCCGCGCTGCACTCAGGAGTACAACCATGAACAAGAATATCCTTTATACACTTTTAGTTTTGATCGTCGGCATCGGGCTCGCGGCTTGGTTATGGCTGGAGCCGCCGCACCATGATGAGCGTGGTCACGACGGTGAATCACACTATACGGCTGAACAGGAAGAAACGGTTGAAAAAGGCCCGCAGGGCGGTCGCCTGCTGCGTGATGGTGACTTCGCGCTGGAGATCACCCTGTTTGAAAAGGGGGTGCCGCCGGAGTTTCATCTCTATAGCTATCAGAATAGCCAAGCGCTTAACCCTAATGATGTCTCCGTGGTGATTAAACTCACCCGTCTCGACAATCAGGTGGATACCTTTAACTTCCAGGTTCAAGGCGATTATCTGCGTGGCGATGGCGTGGTCACCGAGCCTCACTCGTTTGATGTCAGCGTTGAAGCAACCTATCAAGGTAAGCGTCACACATGGCAATACGAGAACTACGAAGGGCGCGTCCAGATCGCCGATCGCGTCGCGGCTGAAAGTGGTGTAAAAACCGAAGCCGCCGGCCCCAGAACCATTGAGGAAAGTCTGAACCTGACCGGCCGTGTTCAGGTCGACCCTAACCGGCTATCGCAGGTACGAGCCCGTTTTCCTGGCATGGTGAAACAGGTGACGCGCGAACTGGGCGAACAGGTGCGCCGTGGCGATGTGCTGGCAGAAATCCAAAGTAACGAAAGCCTGCAAACCTACCAGGTGACGGCCCCCATCAGCGGCATCATTATCCAACGTGATGTTCAGGTGGGTGAGACCAGCGCCGCTGCGCCGCTGTTCATCATCGCGGATCTGTCCAGGGTCTGGGCCGAGCTGGATGTGTTTGACAAAGACATCAGCCGGGTCCGCAGCGGTCAGCGCGTTTATCTAGAGACCCTCAGTGGTGAAAGTGTCGAAGGCAAGGTCGATTGGCTCTCTCCTATGACGGCCCACGCCAGTCAGAGCATCCAGGCGCGAGTGGTGATCGCCAATTCTGACAAAAACTTCAGGCCAGGGCAGTTCGTGCGTGGCCGCATCACTGTAGCCGAACATGAGGTGCCATTGGCGGTACGCAAGTCGGGCATCCAGGCCTTTCGTGATTTCCAGGTGGTGTTTGCCCGCATCGACGATACCTACGAGGTGCGCATGCTGGAACTGGGACGTGAAGATCACGACTGGGTCGAAGTGCTGGATGGTCTCAAACCCGGTACCGAATACGTCACCGAAAACAGCTATCTGATCAAGGCCGACATTGAAAAGTCCGGCGCCAGCCATGACCACTAGGAGCCGATGCCATGATTGATAAATTAATCTCGTTTTCCCTGGCCCATCGCTGGCTGGTGCTGATCGCCGTGATCGCACTCAGCGCCCTGGGTCTATACAACTACCAGAAGCTGCCCATCGATGCGGTGCCGGATATCACCAACGTTCAGGTGCAGGTCAACACCGAGGCACCGGGTTATTCGCCGCTCGAAGCAGAGCAACGCATCACCTTTCCCATCGAAACGGCGATGGCGGGTATTCCCCATTTGGATTACACCCGCTCCATCTCGCGTTACGGCTTGTCGCAAGTCACCGTGGTCTTCAAAGACGGCACCGATATCTATCTGGCGCGGCAATTGATCAACGAACGTTTGTCGGAGGTAAAGGAGCAACTGCCTACGGGGATTGAACCGGCCATGGGGCCTATCGCCACCGGTCTGGGTGAGATCTTCATGTACACCATTTCCAGTCAGGAAGGCAGTGACTTGAGCCCGATGGATCTGCGCACTGTGCAGGACTGGATTGTACGACCGCAACTGCGTAATACCCCCGGAGTGGTGGAAGTCAACACCATCGGTGGTTACACCAAGCAGTTTCATGTACTCCCCAACCCGGACAAGTTGCTGGCTTATGACCTGACCATGCAGGAGATCATGGCGGCGCTGGCGCGAAATAATCTCAACAGCGGCGCCGGTTACATCGAGCGTTTTGGCGCACAATACCTGGTGCGCTCACCAGGTCAGTTAGCCAACCTGGACGACATCCGCGCCATCACCGTGGCTAAGCGTGACGGCGTGCCGATCAAACTGGGCAGCATTGCTGAGATTGAGTTGGGCAGTGAATTGCGCACCGGTGCGGCGACCCAAAATGGCAAAGAGGTGGTGCTGGGCACCGTCTTTATGCTGATGGGCGAAAACAGTCGCGTCGTTTCTCGTGCAGCGGCTGAACGCCTGCAAGATATCAAACCGTCATTGCCCGAAGGTGTGGAACTGACACCACTCTACGATCGTACCGATTTGGTGGACAAGGCGATCACCACGGTGCAAAAAAACCTTGCCGAAGGGGCCTTGCTGGTCATCGTCATCCTGTTCCTGCTGTTGGGAAACTGGCGGGCTGCGTTGATCACTGCTGCCGTGATTCCGGTGGCTATGCTGCTCACCATCACCGGCATGGTGCAATCGCGCACCTCCGGCAACCTGATGAGTCTTGGCGCGCTGGATTTCGGTTTGATTGTCGATGGTGCGGTGATTATTGTTGAAAACTGCCTGCGTCACCTGGCCATGTATCAGCGCAAAAATAACATCCTGCCTGACCTGGCCACGCGTTTGCGTATTGTACGTGAGGCGACGGTGGAGGTGATTCGCCCAAGTGTCTTTGGTGTGCTCATCATCATGATTGTTTACGTGCCGATCTTTGCCCTCAGCGGCGTGGAAGGTAAGATGTTTCACCCCATGGCCTTGACGGTTGTGATGGCGCTGACGGCGGCCTTGATCCTTTCGCTCACGGCGGTGCCTGCGGCAGTGGCGTTGTTTGTCCGTGGCAAAGTTCAGGAAAAAGAGAATCTGCTCATGCGCGGCGCGCGCCGTCTCTACGAACCTGTTCTGCGCTGGGTCTTGTCACATCGCCTGCCTGTTGTGACGGCAGCCGTATTGCTGGTGTTGATCTCGGGTATTCAGACAACGCGAATGGGCACCGAGTTTGTACCCAATCTGGATGAAGGGGACATCGCCCTGCATGCCTTGCGCATCCCCGGCACCAGTCTGACTCAGGCTGTGGAGATGCAGCGCCTGCTGGAAGCGCGCATGAGCGAGTTCCCCGAGGTTTCTCATATCTTCACCAAACTCGGAACAGCGGAGGTGGCGACCGACCCCATGCCGCCCAACGTCGCCGACACCTTTGTGATGATGAAACCGCGGGCAGAGTGGCCAGATCCACGTAAACCCAAGGCAGAATTGATTGCCGAAATGGAAGCTGTTGCCAAGACCATCCCCGGCAACAACTACGAGTTCACTCAACCGATTCAGATGCGTTTTAACGAACTCATCTCCGGGGTGCGCTCCGATCTTGCAGTGAAGGTTTACGGTGATGACCTGGATACATTGGTTGAACTGTCCGAACAAATCGAAGCGGTGGTCGCAAGCGTTCCGGGGGCAGCCGATGCCCGCACCGAACAGGTCACCGGTCTGCCTCTGTTGTCAGTTATCCCCAACCGCGAACGTCTAGCCTACTACGGCCTGGATGTGGCCAGCGTGCAAGACGCATTGCGGGTTGCTATCGCCGGTGAAATGGCCGGGCAGATTTTTGAAGGTGACCGGCGTTTTGATCTGGTAGTGAGACTGCCAGAATCATTGCGCAGTGATCTCGATGCCCTGGCACGCCTGCCCATCCCGCTGCCCGAATCCATTCAGCGGGAAATCGACGGCGATGCCGATGCTCTGGGGCTGATCGAAACACCGCCCCATACCATTCCCCTGCAGGAGGTGGCGGAGATCGAGATGACTCTCGGCCCAAATCAGATCAGCCGCGAAAACGGCAAGCGCCGCGTGGTGGTCACCGCCAATGTGCGTGAACGGGATCTGGGCAGCTTTGTCGAAGAGGTGCAGGCGGCGGTTGCTCGGGAGGTGGAGTTGCCCGCCGGTTACTGGCTCAGTTACGGCGGCACCTTCGAGCAGCTGATCTCGGCCTCGAAACGGTTGACCATCGTCGTGCCGCTGACACTGATCATCATCTTCGGCCTGCTGTTCATGGCCTTCAATTCCGCCAAGGACGCCGCCCTGGTATTCAGCGGTGTGCCGCTGGCACTCACCGGCGGTGTGGCCGCTTTGGCCTTGCGTGATATGCCGCTGTCCATTTCCGCCGCGGTGGGCTTTATCGCGCTGTCTGGTGTGGCGGTGTTGAACGGCGTGGTGATGCTGTCCTTCATCCGTGACCTGGTGGCCAAAGGCATTGCGTTAGAGCAAGCGATTATCGAAGGCGCACTGACACGTCTGCGACCGGTACTGATGACGGCTCTGGTCGCCAGCCTCGGCTTTGTGCCTATGGCGCTCAACGTTGGTACCGGTGCAGAAGTACAACGGCCACTGGCCACGGTCGTCATCGGCGGCATTCTTTCATCCACCCTGCTGACCTTGCTTGTGCTGCCAGTGTTGTACCGGCTGGCCTACCGCAAACAGACAGCAAATTTAACTAACTCAACGACACACTAAAGGAGTACACCCTATGTTAAAAACTATCCGTAATCGCTATATTTCCGGCCTGTTGATCGCCGTCATCGCACTGTTCGGCGCAACGGCCTGTTCAACCACCAGCCTGGTAAAAGAGGAAAACAACATTGCGATAGAACGTGTTGATTCAGAAGGTGCCAACATCAGCCATGCTTATTTAACCCGCACAGACAACCAGCTTTTGTTGCGCGGTGAGATTAAACGCCGCTTCACCGGTCGCGGCCCCATTCCAGGACACCTGCATATCACGCTGATTGATCCGCAAGGAAAGGTAATTAAAGAAGCAGATATTGGCTACAGCCGTCGCAATATAAAGTCGTCAATTGCCACGTTCAATACCAAACTGCCTGTAGATCTAACGCCCGGCAGTACAGTGCAAATAACTCACTTCAGTACCGATACACATAAAACTTTTCCGGAGGAGGCTATGTGGAGAGACAGCGAGTAATCAATTGACATCCTGAATCTTTAGAAACACTACATTTGAGCGTGAGGGAGAGCACTCCCTCACGCTCAATTTCTAAATTGAGTCACGGCATCTTTTTAAAACCTGCCAGGTTCAGCCAAGGTCACCCCATAGCTGCTGAATTACACTCAAAGCGGTCAGTCCTGCCGTTTCGGTACGCAGAATGCGTGGGCCGAGGCGGATGCCACTAAATCCGTGTTCAATGGCTGATTTGATTTCGTTATCACTCAGGCCACCTTCAGGGCCGATTAATAGTGCTACATCTTTTTCTGGATTGTTCAATGTTGCCAATGTATTGCTGGCGGTCGGGTCAAGCACCAGTTTGAGCGAGACGTTTAGCTGCTGTTGCCAGTCTGTTAATGCGATTGCTTCATGTAGTTCAGGGATGCGATTGCGACCACACTGTTCACAGGCGCTGATGATGATGCTGTGCCAGTGGCGCAGGCGTTTTTCCATTCGTTCCTGATTGAGTTTGACGCCACAGCGTTCGCTGAATAGCGGCACGATCTCGGTCACGCCCAGTTCGACCGCTTTTTGGATGGTGTAGTCCATTTTTTCACCACGAGAGATGCACTGGCCGAGGATGATGGCCAGGGGAGACTCGCAGTCCTTGTCGTGAAACTGGCCGATAGTAGCGCTGGCGCGCTTCTTTTGTGCGTCTGTCAGTTCAGCTTCAAATTCACCACCTTCACCATTGAACAGGATCAGGTTGTCACCCTGTTTCAGACGCAGCACGCGCACGGCATGGCTAAAGGCGTTCTCGTCCAGCTCAATAGTGGCACCGCTGTTGAGCGAGGCAGGTGTGAAGATTCTGGGAATACGCATGCAGATTATCTCGTGGCTATGTCGATGCCTTCAGTGGCAATACGCGCCAGTGTATCAATCTGCTCTGGCGTGATGACATAAGGTGGCATGAAGTAGATGACGTTACCCAGAGGTCGCAAGAGTGCGCCTTGCGCCAGGGCATGTTGGTAGACCTTGAGGCCGCGGCGTTCCTGCCAGGGGTAGGGTGTCTTGCTGGTTTTATCTTTGA
>Ga0316207_10004906_pt1 | contig 11345 bp, 9 predicted proteins | sample 6weekpyrite_MG_FD_204943 | JGI IMG/M metagenome (GOLD analysis project Ga0316207, IMG submission 204943) | Microbial mat bacterial communities from mineral coupon in-situ incubated in ocean water Damariscotta River, Maine, United States -... | ecosystem: Environmental > Aquatic > Marine >...
CTCGCCGTGGCTCTTGCGTGTTCCGGGTTTCTGTCTCATCTTCACTCCTTGGTGGGTACGATGAGCCAGAAATCCTCCCTTATCAAATCACCCTAAACTGTTCCATTGGCGCTGACGTTGGACATATTGCGCCGAAATGCTGTTCAAGAAAACTCTGATGCCGCCACTTTGCCGCTAAAGCGCCCGCTAGGGCTTTTTCGTTAGTCCCAGTGCTTCTGCGGTGTCTTTTGCCATTTTGGTCTCTCCAATCGACCCACCACTTCGGAGAACCATTTCGTTTGTAAAGTCGCATATTTTCCGTCTCCTCTGTGTGTCAGAGGTTCGGGCGCTGTCGCGGGTCTTAGTCTGGTTGGCAAATGCGATGATGTCCAGAACGTCCCAACGGCGACAGCGAGGCCCAAAGTCGCAATACGCAATCTTCAGAGCGGCAAAGGTATCGACAGACGAGCCCAACCAAGCTGCAGATTCCTCGCGACTTAGATAACGCTTTTCCGGCAATGTAACCTTTGGTACCAAGTCCCCGAAATCCTCTTGTAAGATTACACACAGCTGACTTTGCGGTGCGTCCTGGTATCGATTTGGAGATTGGAGAAGGGCTTGGCAAACCTATGTAACGTTATCAAACGTTACATAAGAAAATCGCGGGGAGCGGAAAAAATGTGACGCTCGCCTACATAATATAACGTAGAGCGATTGAATTTATTCAAAGCAGACCGCGCGAGCGAGTTTCTAACGATAATGACCGCGACGAGCGTTCAAGATTCTTGCCGGACCAAGAGATTTTGTGCCGCAAATTTGCGGTTGCGGGGCACCTCGCCTGAGAGCCGACAACAGAGGCTTCGCATATCTTTCGCCGATTGACCCGCAACTGAGCTTTCATCCAGCCGCGACCGGAGCCCGGTTGGGCACCAGAGCAAGTTTGGCCGGGCTCTAATCGCAGATGGAGGAAAATCCCGTGGCAGGTCATTGGCCGTCCAGACAAAGCAAACGCGCCATTGCCCGTTTGTCCGGACAGGATGTTGTCCTGCCCAATCATCTTTCAGTTCTTCCAAATGGCCTTCGGGCGGAAAGCGTAAATCGTCCACGATAACCGCTGCATCATGCGCCGTGAGCATAGCCCTAGTGCGCCTCACCAAGTCACCGGAGAAACCTTTGCCAAACTTGCCTTGAACGGCACTGGCGGCGCGTTTTCCCTTGGTGTTTTGGATCAGTTCAGGCGTGTATCTGGGGCGATACTTGTGTCACGGTGTGGTACATTTTCTACCCCTGAATGCAGTGACTGGGTTTTCCTACATTCAGGAAATCAAAGCGGTCAGCTTGGATGCTGGCTTAGCCTCATCACGGGTGGGCGCTTTTAAATGTTGAAAGCGGACCAGTTTCAAACGCTCATTGACACTCAAAATATTGTGACCACCCCTCAAGCCCAACTGCTGGACAATACCTAGCCCACATGACAGAAGACGCCAAACTGTTTGGTTCCAACGGTTTTGAGTTAGCAGACCTAATAGGGGTTCAATGTCAGTAATTTACGTTAATTATTTCAGTCCAGAAAAGTTGATTGAAAACGAAGTTCTGCGCCCAATACAGGTTGGCTCCAAACTCTCACCCAATGATCTCGGAATCTTGCGTGACGACACTGGCGAAAACATTTCCGACAAGAACAATGCCTACTGTGAACTGACGGGTGTTTATTGGGCATGGAAAAATGATTTGGAATCAGATTACCTGGGGTTTGTCCATTACCGACGGTTTTTTGACTTTCGCCCCGATCGGCCGCGAAAAATCAACAAATATGGCATGATTGATTGCCCGCGCGCGGATTCTCTGTTTATCGAAAAATATGGCTTTGACGAGTCCACGATCAACAATGTCCTGGAAAGCTGCGATGCTGTATTGCCGGCGCTCTTTGATGTTCGCGAAGTAGGGCAGCCGTCTGTTCGAGATCATTATCGAACGGCACCTTACCATCATATAGAAGATCTTGAAAATGCGGGACAAGCCATCGCTGAGCTTGCCCCCGAGTATGCGCCTATGTTTGAGCAAGTTATGGATGGGCACGTTCTTTATCCGAACAACATGTTTGTTTTCCGCAGAGAGCTTTTCGAAAAATATTGTGGTTGGTTGTTTCCCATTCTGGAAAGGCTCGAAGAGACAATTGACGTCAGCGGATACAACCGCCAGGAAGCCCGTGCGATTGGGTATGTTGCCGAGCGGTTGTTCACCGTGTTCAGCATGCACGAGATGAAAAAAAATCCGCAGCTAAAGGTGACAACACTTCATCGGATATTGATTCAAGATACATCGCCCGCGCCAAGTGAGCCGCCGCTGCCAAAAACGGATCTGCCATTGATTACCGTGGTTGCGTCCTCGGACCAAGCATACCTGCCCCACCTGGGCGCCTTAATCGTATCCGTCTTTGAAAACACAAACCCAGATCGCTATGTGGACTTCATTGTATTAGATGGCGGCTTAACCGAAGCTGAAAGGCGATTGGTTCGCAAGCTCGCTAATGCAAGAGAATATGCGTCAGTTTCGTTCATAGATATGCGTTCTCAGCATCTGAACATTCCCGTGCATTCGTATTTCGCGCGTGCGACCTATTTCCGCCTAAGCTTGCCTAAAATATTGGAACATCGCGAACGGGTCATTTTTCTAGACACCGATATGGTCGTTGTTGGCGATCTTGCAGAACTGGCCGATACAGATCTGGGCGAGGCAAGTATTGCCGGGGTACCTGATTTAATCATGCGTGCATTTTGCGAGATGAAAGTTCCGTCCCTTGCGGCGTGTGGTGGTAATGAGGCTAGAATTTACCTTCGCGATTATCTGGGCATGGGCGAACGCACCAGAGACTACTTTCAAGCCGGCACGCTGATAATGGAACTTGGAAAACTCAGATCTCGGAACATGGTCGAGAAATTGTGCAATGACGTGGCGGAAACGACTTACTGGTTCCTGGATCAGGATGCGATGAACAAGAACCTGCTTGGGCATGTCAAACATTTGGACAATAAGTGGAATGTTGTTCACATGGATGGCCGCCATGTGTCTGCACTAACGGCGGGCGATCAACTTTTGTATCGAAATTCGTTGAATGCCCCGGCGGTTGTTCACTACGCAGGGCTTGGAAAGCCGTGGATTAACTCTAAAAATCCCTTTTCGCACTATTATTGGGAATATCTCCGATCGACTTCGTGGTATGAAACTATGTTGTTTAGTTTTTTGGACAGAAGGTACGCTGAGCCCGCCCCAAGAAAATCGCTTTTATCAAGAGCCACTGGGTGGGTGCGCCGCCAAGCGTGGCGTCAAGCGCGCAATGTTTGGCATATGCTGCCAGCAAAGGTTAAAATCAAAATGTGGCCGCTTGCAGACCGGCTGAGTCGGCGAATGTTGAGTTAACGCAGTGCAAAAAAATGAGCAAATCTTGGTCGTCGGCGCAGGGTTGACGGGCGCCGTCATAGGGCGGCAGCTTGCCGAAGCGGGATATACCGTTGATATTATCGAGTCTCGGTCCCGTGTGGCGGGGAACTGCTATACTGAAGTGGACGCAGAAACAGGGATCATGATGCATGTGCACGGTCCGCATATATTTCACACGGACAATCGTTCAGTCTGGGAATATGTGAATAAGTTTGGCGAGTTCCATCCCTATATTTGTCGAGTTAAAGCAACGACCAAGGGGCAGGTGTTTAGCCTCCCAATCAATTTGTTGACGATAAACCAGTTCTTCAATGAAACGCTATCTCCGGAAGGCGCGAGAGCGTTTATTGATGCAAAGGCGGACAGGTCAATTGAGCATCCGGTGAGCTTTGAAGATCAAGCACTCCGCTTTCTTGGGACCGAACTTTACGAAGCGTTCTTCAAGGGCTATCCGCTCAAACAGTGGGGAATGCACCCGCGAGAGCTACCTGCATCAATTCTCAAGCGGCTTCCTGTTCGCTTTGACTATGACGACAACTATTTTTCCCATAATTTCCAGGGAATTCCGGTCGATGGCTATACGAAAGTTATCGAACGGATGCTGGCGCACCCGAATGTCAAACTAACATTGAACAGAAGCATCCATAGATCAGATGCCGCAGAATATAGTCACGTCTTTTACTCGGGCCCGCTAGATGCTTGGTTTGATCATCGCCTTGGCCATCTTGGATATAGAACGCTGGATTTTGAAGTATCCCGGCATAGCGGCGATTTCCAAGGATGTGCAGTAATGAGCTATCCCGATGAGGAAGTGCCATTCACCCGCATTACAGAACACAAACATTTCTCTCCCTGGGAAAAGTTTGACAATACTGTCGTGTTCCACGAATTCAGCCGGTACTGCGGCAAGGATGATATTCCATACTATCCGATCCGACTGGTCGACGAAAAGCGCATGCTATGCGACTATGTTGATTTGGCAAATCAAGAGGCGAACATCTCCTTCGTCGGTCGCCTCGGAACTTATCGCTATCTGGATATGGATGTAACGATCGCCGAAGCATTATGTGCTTCAAAATCATTTTTAAGCGCAAAGAGGACAGGAAGTCCCATTCCGACATTTTTTACGCAACCACTATGATTGGTTTGTAGCAATCGGAGAACGAGGTAGCTTGTATTGCAGAATGACCCAACCCAAAAATGTCTCGTTCTGGGCGCAGGTGGTTTTATCGGCCAGCATGTTGTTCGAACACTTGCCAACAACGGAAAAGCCGTCCGGGCGGTTTCAAGGCGAGTCTCAATCAAGGATGATTTTGTAGAATGGGTTCGAGGCGACTACACCGTCCAAAGCTTTCTTGATGAAGTTGTCCAAGGTTGTGATTCCTGTGTTCAACTGATCACGACGACAGGCCCGGCAAGCTCAAACGAAAACATTGTTTACGATATCGAAAGCAATGTGATTGGCAACGTACGCCTTTTGCAGGCTCTCAACTTCGCAGGTGTTCGTAAATTCGTCTTCTTATCGTCTGGCGGCACTGTATACGGCCACCCACACTATACGCCGCTTAATGAAGATCACCCAACAAACCCGATGTCTTCGTATGGCGTCACCAAATTAGCGACCGAGAAATTTGTACGGATGAACCAAGTTCAAAACGGACTCGATTCAACAATCTTGCGCCTTTCAAATCCGTTCGGACCCGGGCAACGCTTCGCAAATGGCCAAGGTGTGATTGCTGCGTTTCTTTCCAAAATGCAGTCAGGCGAGCCGATAGAAATTTGGGGCGATGGAACTGTTGTGCGAGATTACATCTATATTGATGATGTAGTGGGCGCAATTCTTGCCGCATTGGAAACCAGCACACCAGAACCAGTTATTAATATCGGGTCTGGTGAAGGGAAAAGCCTGATTGAAGTTGTCGACGCGATGAGCGAAATTTTTAATCGCTCTCCCGAGATCAGGTTCATGCCAAACCGGGCAGTTGACGTCAGCAAAAGCGTGCTTGAGATTGCGCGGGCAAAAAGAACGCTCGGCTGGTCCCCCAGTACGAGTTTTTCCGATGCCTTGAGGTTAACGGTAGAGCAGAGTGTCCGACGTCATCGAAGTGCTCCTGCTTTTTAGAACAGATTTGCGGCTTTGCTAAGATGTATGGTAATTCTGTTTATGCTCTGGAGTTGCGCTGCAAGAGCAGCGTAACAAGGCTCGCCTATTGGTGGAAGATCGAGCCGAACAGAAAGGCACTTTAGTACAATTTTGCGAAAGATACCGGCGAAAAATTATGAAAACTAAGCGCAAAGTAGTATTGCACGTTGGCTTTGCCAAAACCGCATCGACGAGCATTCAAGATACGCTTGATCACAACCGAAAATTGTTGCAACCGTTCGGGGTTGAATTTGCCCGTTTTGAGTTCAGAGGCAAAAACCTGAACAATCACTCACTGCACATCAATAATGTTTTTTCTGATTGCCCCGAACAGCACCATATCATTGTAAAAAATCAATTGGACGCCGCTGCTCTGAAAAAAAGCGCTGAAGTCGAGCTTAAGCAACAATTAGACTCGCATGACAATCTAATTATTTCCGGCGAAGAAGTCCCCTTTATGTCAGTGGGTGAGCTTTCCAAGGTCAAAGACTACTTCGATCAAAAATCCATTGATCTGAGAGTTATCGCATTTGTCCGCAGGCCGCTCAGTTTTCTGGAAAGCCTTGCGCAGCAACGCGTGAAGAGCGGCTATCCCATTCAAATTGCTTACAATAACAGTCCAGCAAAGATGGTTCGAAAAATACAGGCGGTATTTTCAAATGCCGAGTTTTATTCGTTCGAAGAGGCTTGCGAACACACCTATGGACCGACCGGCTTCTTCCTGGATCTTTGCGGTATTGGCAATATTGAAAAATTCAAAATTATCAAGAACAACGAGAGCATTGCGAATGGGGCCACCCGTCTTATCGGGCACATGAATTTTGTGCAGCCCGTTATTAAAATTCACCGTCTGAACAGCCCGCGTCAAGAGGGCGACACAGTAATTTTCCAATCCATTCCGGGTGATCGGTTTGAGCTGGTAAGCCACGAAGTCCGTCAAGATGTGCTGAAAGAGGAAAATCGTTGGCTGAGCGCCAATCTTGGAAGTGAATTCACGGACAGAAAACCAGCGGCGCAGGTTGCAAAATCCAATTGGAATGAAGCGAGTTTTCGAATGCTACGAGATGCTCTAACTCGATGCAATTCATACCTTATACCGCTCGCTTACTCTTTTTTCTACAACAACCCTCAGATGGATGCAAAGACACGGGCGCTTGCATCAAACACATTTGCCGGATTGAAGGTCGACGAGCATTTCCAACAACACGCCGTCGCTTTCAAAGAAGCGGCAATCAAGCTTGAGAAGAGCAATACGCGCGATGCGTTAAGGCTTATGGAAATGGCGTGGCTCGGCAATAAAACCGACCCCCAAACAAGCATCAAGCTACGAGACTACCGCAAGTGAGCTGTGAAGTGATCCCTGAAGTTCGGACGGAGAGCTAAGGTGTATCCTGAACTGAATTAGTCTCGATGTGATCTGACAGTTGGCAGCTCAAATAAGGTGGATCGTCGGTTTCATTTACGCCGCCAGTTTCATCGGTTCAGTTTTCGTTTCATAGGCCACATCCGGCGTCAATATCTCGTGGGTCGAATGGGGCCTTTCGGCGTTGTAATAGGCCAGCCACGCGCCAATCCCAGCGCGGGCGTCTGAGCCGGTTTCAACTTGGCCCTCTGTTCGACAGGCGCAGACGTCAAACAATTACCGGAAAACGATTTTAAATCAAATAATTGGGTGAAGTCGTCGCTCATTTACCCACCCACCGATTGATCTGCGTCATCAGCATGGCTGGCATGAAGTGCTAGCGTGACAGTGTGGCGAAATTCAGTTCTTGAAGAAAGGCACGGGCAATGGTGACAGTTCAGCAATTACTCAATGAAAAAGGCTCAGATGTTCTGGCTGTTGGCCCGGGCGACTCCGTGTTGACTGCAATCAGGAAAATGGCGGACAACAATGTCGGTTCACTTGTCGTATTGGATCAGGGCAAGCTGGTCGGTATCATTACAGAACGGCATTACGCCCGAAACGTGTTTCTGAAAGGCAGATCATCGCCCCTGACAAAGGTCGGAGAGATCATGTCAACGCGCGTTGTCTGTGCGGTGCCAGAGCAATCGGTTGAAGAATGCATGGCCGTAATGTCTGACAAGAAAGTGCGGCACCTTCCCGTGTTTAAGGAAGACCATCTGGTCGGCATCGTTTCGATAGGTGATCTGGTCAAAAGTATCATCAGAGACCAGAAATTCGCGATCGAACAGCTTGAACGCTATATTTCAGGCTGACCGATGTCGGCCTTTCGGGCCTTGCGGCTCTTTCTGGTGACCAGGAAGGGGTGATCGCCCGGCTTCAGCGCCATAAACAGCAGGCTGGTCAGCAGCACGACCAGAACAGCGCCAAAAAGCACGTCGCTCAGGAAATGCGCGCCAAAAGCAACACGAAGGCCGCCTGAGCCAATGGCAACCACGCTCAGCAGCCCTATCGCAAACAGGCCTGAGCCGCGCGGCAGCCGGGGCACAAGCACCAATCCGAGAACCAGCATCATGGTGACTGCCGCGCTGGCCTCGCCTGACACGAAGCTGCAGTTTGCCGCGCATTGGTCGGAGATTTCCAACGCGGGCGTGAACTCCAATGCTCCTCCGAATTCGGAAACCTGGATTGGCCGCGCGCGGCCCCAGTTTTCCTTCAGGAGGACATTGACCAGCAATCCGGGCCCAAGCACGTAGCTGGTAACGAGAAAGGAAAGCCACCTGTTGCTGACGGTCCTTGCTGGCCGGAATATCACGTTGCCGACCAAAACCAGCAACGCGATAAGGGCAAGGCTGTCATTGAATCTCCAGACGAATTTGCGAAGCACCTGGACCGGGCGGGAGGCGCCAATCCAGAACCCTTGTTGCGGGTCGTAAAACAGCCCCGAGATCCAAAGGTCCAGCCCGGGAAAAACGGTGAAAACGACGCCGAACAGCAGCAGGGCAAAGATCATCGCCGCGACGGTTTTTTTCGCAAATCGGTCTGAGGTCATTGCCGCGCTCCTGCGGATCTGGTCAGGCAACCGGCGGGCACCTGAAAGACGGTTATGGTGCTGCCGTTATAAGCACCGCTTTTGGGCATCCACTGCGCGACCGTGTCCGCACTATCTGTATCACACGGAGGGGTTGCGGCCAGCGATACATAAAGCGCCTGCCCGGTCAGATCATCGGGCACCGGAAAGGACTGTTCATAATAGCTGCCGGCAAACCCGTCGCGGGGTAATGCGTAAATTGTTACGGGCCGGTCGCGCAATGTGTAATTCAAATCGGCCAGAACCGAACGATGCTGGGCCACGATAACCGGCACTCCGGTCGCTTTGGCGACCTCTGCTATTGCCTCGCTCAGCGCGGCTCGTCCGACATATCTTTGCAGCAACAGCTCGCCGTTGGGCAACGTAATCCGGCTGGCAAACAGGGAAACCACCGGGATGAGAATGACGAGCGCCAGGTTCAGGACGTGACCGGCAACCAGCCAGCGGGCCGCGCCCTGGCGCAGCATATGCACGACAAGCACAGTCGCGGGGAGGTACCCGGTGACGGCCCAGTTGGCGTATGCTCTGGAGGCCAGGGCCTGACCAGTGATGACAATCAACGGAGTAAGGGCAAGGATCAGCAGGAATGCGGCTGGGGAGTCAATCCTGCGAGCGGGCACCAGAACCGCCGCCAACAGGAGAACGGCAAAAAACACCGGCCCGAATACCGCGAATTGCGACAGAAAGAACTCCGCCCCGCTGCCAAGGCGCAACCCGCCCGAGGCCGCCCAGTTGGCATTTTCGGCTGTGTGGAGAATGGTCGTTGCGCCGTTGCTGATATTCCAGATCAGGTTGGGAGAAACGAAAACAAACGCAACCACGGCCGAGATCAGCGCGTCGCGCCATCTGATCCGTGCAGATGGCAGCAGCAAGGCAGCCAGTGCCGCGCCCAGCACAAAGAAGATCATCGCGTATTTCGCCATCAAGCCAAGGCCGATGGCGGCCCCCATGAGAGCAGCGGCAGAGATCGACGGGCGTCGCCACAGGCGCACATAGGCCCAAAGCGCCAGCGCGTAAAACGGAAGCATCACCGTGTCGGTTGAAAACAGGGCAGATCCGACCGTGACAAGAGGAAGCGCAACGTAGACCGGACCCACCCACGCCGCCGTGCGGCGCCCGTAGACGGCCACCGCGACCTGCATGAGAACCAGTGCCGTAATCATGTGCAATACCGGGCCCGGTACGCGCACCCAGAAGGCGCTGTCAGAGCCCGCAAGCGCGGTCACGCCACGTATCACCCACGCGATCAGCGGAGGCTTGGAATAGTAGCCAAAGTCAAGGTTCTGCCCCCAGAACCAGTATTGCGCCTCATCGACAAACAGATCGGTCGGATTGAGCGTCAGCATGATCACCCGCCAAAGGGTGATCGCAAGGACGAAAATATACCCGTTACGCATCGACATGGCGGACCCTATAGATGAACCAGAGATTACGAAGATAGATCACAATGCCGATCGACTGGCCAAGCAGGATTACCGGTTCGCCGCGCTGAAACCCGTAAGTCAGCAGCAAAATGCCACCGGCAAGCGAAAACCACCAGAACGCCGTCGGGACGACTGATTTGCGCTGACGTTCAGAGCTGATCCACTGGATCAGAAAACGCATCGAAAACATCAGCTGCGCAAATATGCCGACAGCAAGCCAAGCCAGATCGCTTTTGGATTCGATGCCGAAATAATCAAGCAGGGTTTGCATCATGGGCGGTCCCCCTCCATCGGGCGGGTAATCTTGCGGCGCCGGATCAGCCAGGTAACGCCGATCAGGTCATGTATCCCCGCCAGCGCGCGCTGAAAATTGGTATATTTCGACGTGCCTGAGTGACGCGGAGCATGGCTTACGTCAACATGTGCGACCTTCCAGCCATAGGCCGAGAACATCGCTGGAAGATAGCGGTGCATATTGTTGAAGTAAGGTATTTCCAGAAACACGTTGCGGCGAAAGGCTTTCAGGCCGCACCCGGTGTCGCGGGTCTTGTCGTTCAGCAGCCAGCCCCGCAACGCGTTGGCAAACCGCGACGCCAGTCTTTTTGAAAGCGTGTCCTGGCGTTTTACCCGCTGCCCTGCCACCAGTCCGAGATCTTCAGGGGCATCTTCAGCCAGGAGCGGCGCAACCAGCCTGGGCACTTCCGACGGGGGGTTTTGCCCGTCGCCGTCCAGGGTGCAGATGACCTCTGCGCGTGCCTTCAGAACACCAGAATGCACCGCTGCCGATTGCCCTCCGGAAACCGGGTGCCGGACCAGGCGCACCCAGGGGTAGCTGTCTTGCGCTTTGCGGATGACCTGCTCCGTGGCGTCGGTAGAGCCATCGTCGACCAGAAGAACCTCGAACCGATGCGCGCCACAGGCGGCTTTCAGATCTTCGAGGATCTGCCCGACATTGCCGGCCTCGTTCTTCATAGGGATGACCACAGAGAATTCGAGGCGCTGATCGGTCGTTTCCATTCCCTGTTCCTTCCCCCGGCCGCGGGCCGTGTTATTTGCTTGCCGCCGGTAACTTTCCCCGGCTCTTGTCGAAAGCCGCATGTCTGACGGCCGGGTGTTGCGTGCAGCGATATTTCAGACGCGGCCAGACCTTCACACCCATATTGCCCCAAGGCGCAATCCTGAATCCTTCTTTCGAGCCTGTTCAGGGTGAGAAAGTCAACCCGAACGAACAGGCGCCAAGCCGGGCCGGCAACGCGTTTCAGCGTCGTATTGCAGGTTTGTCAGGTGAACTCAATCTCCGGGGTGAATACAGGCAAAAACACGCGTGCGTTCCGTTTGCCGGCGCTGCCACAACCGGGTTTTGAC
>Ga0316207_10004908_pt1 | contig 11342 bp, 12 predicted proteins | sample 6weekpyrite_MG_FD_204943 | JGI IMG/M metagenome (GOLD analysis project Ga0316207, IMG submission 204943) | Microbial mat bacterial communities from mineral coupon in-situ incubated in ocean water Damariscotta River, Maine, United States -... | ecosystem: Environmental > Aquatic > Marine >...
TCAGCCCCAGTGAATCTGAAATTTCAAGTAATGATCTGGATTCTGTTAATAAATGTTTTGCTCGATCAACGGTAAGTATCTGTAAATATTTTTTAGGTGTAACGCCAGCCCAGCGACTAAATACACGTTGAAAGTGAAAAGGGCTCATATGTAAATGGGCAGATATTTCTTCCAGTGAAGGCTGATGTTTTAATCGTGTGTTAATAAATGAAATGGCCCTTGCTATTCGTTCGTAGTCTGACATATCAAGTCTTTAAATAATTTTTACTTACATTTAAAAAAGTCACTGTTACATTCTCATAATTATGTTCGGTTAATGGATACTCCGCCATCAGCAAGAAGGGCGGTACCAGTTGTAAAGCTTGAGGCATCTGTTGCCAGGTATAGCGCAGATTTTGCTATTTCTTCTGGTTGTGCCAGTCGTTTTAGTGCATGTAGTTGCTGGACGAATTCAAGTGCTTCAGGTGTATTGGCTACAGTTCTACCCATAGGTGTATCCGTGCCTCCCGGTAGAAGTGCATTAACCCTGATTCCATGGCAGGCAGTTTCAGCTGCAAGAGACTGGGTGAGGCCAATTAATCCGGACTTACTGGCTGAGTATGCGGCCATTTCAGGAAAGCCAGCAGTATAGCCAACAAAACTTGACGTGAATATCATTGAGCCGCCGCCTCGTTTTATCATCGCGGGAATTTGGTATTTTGCCCCAAGAAATGCACTGCTTAGATTGGTATTAATTGTTGTGCTCCATGAATCAAGTGTCATATCTGGTGTGGAAGTGAGATCACCAATTATACCCGCATTATTAAATGCAATATCAACACCGCCAAACTCATTAGTTGCAAGATCAACGAGGGCTTTTGAAAAATTTTCTTCTTTTACGTCTCCAGCCAGGGCAATGGCTAAACCACCGCTTTTGACGATCTCCTTAACAAGAAGATCGAGTTCTGCCTGACGTCTTGCGCCAACAATTACTTTAGCGCCTTCATTGGCAAATAATTTTGCAGTTGCATAGCCTATTCCTGAGCTTGCTCCAGTGATGATAGCTATTTTATTTGATAGTGATTCCATACCTGAATATCCTTCATAATTTATAGTTGAGAAAATATTATGAAAGTTCAGGTTAGAAATTTCGACCCGAATCTTGCTATGTTAAGCGCCTGAATTATAACCGTATATTTGCACGGCTTTATTTCAGAAAGGGACACACATGTAAAACATGTGCTGGTACTTATGCTGTAAATTTTCAGTGATTTTTATATAGCTTATTTATTGACATGGTTAAAAAATAATTTATTATATAGCCATATGGCTATACAATATTCTAACTCACTAGACAGAGCATTCCATGCATTAGGGGATGGTTCTCGGCGTAAAATACTGGCGATGATAAGCCATAAACAGCGTTGTACCGCTGGTGAACTGGTGGAGCAATTTAATGTATCCCAGCCCACTGTATCAAAACACCTGAAAGTATTAGAGACTGCGGGACTGGTTGTTCGTCATATCGAAGGGCGTCATCATGTGTTCGCTTTAGGCGTAGATGGCTTGCAAGAAGCAGATGACTGGATCAAGCGTCACCTTGCCTTCTGGCAGAACAGTTTAGATAGGCTAGGTGAATTTTTAGATAATGAAAAGAAGGATTCGCAATGACGGCGAGGGCTAACAAAATAGAACCCATTATTATCGACAGGCATTATAAGCACTCAGCAGAAAAGGTGTTTGAGGCATTTTCATGTAAAGCGGCCTTTGGACAATGGATTGCGCCATCTGATGAAATTGGAGCGAGAGTGCTCTTACATGATTTTAAAATTGGCGGGAAGTACAGAATAGAATTTTCCATACCTGACTCTGGAAAGTTGTTCCTGAAGGGGGAGTACGTTCATATTGAACATCCCAGGCAAATTTGTTTTACCTGGGAATGGGAAGAACCGGATGTTCATGCGGGCATAAGCTCCCTGGTCACTGTGGATTTTCTAGAACATAAAGGAAACACCCGGCTCACAATTACGCATGAAAACCTCTCTACGACACAGGCAACAGAGCGACACACCCAGGGCTGGAATGGTGCTTTAATGCGCCTTGAAAAACGTCTTACAAATCAACCGGACATACAGGACTAAATAATGCTTTCTCTACCAATTACTTCGACGATTGCGGCGGCACTGGCTATTCTTATGTTTGCATTAACATTACTGGTATCGTTACGACGCGTAAACCTCGGAAAGGAGCAAGGTGATGTTGCCAAATACCCGATTGATGACGGTAACGATGAACAACTCAAACGACGTATTGGTGCTTTCAGTAATCTAATTGAATATGCGCCTATGTGCCTTATTATGCTTGCATTGCTCGAAACCAGTGGGGCGTCATCAATTTTAATCTGGAGTTTAGGGATTTCATTTGCAGCGGGAAGGCTGCTACATGCAATTGGTATGCTAACCAATCCTCACTTCCCTTTACCTCGAATTATTGGAATGTTTGCAACCTACGCAGTGTTGCTTGTACCCGTCGGGTGGCTCGTTTTAAATTTTGGGCAGGGCTGAAAAGTGGTTTAAGCATAAACTTGCTTCTTTTAACGGGGCTGAAGTGAAAGAAAGTAAAAAAGCAGTTGCCAGAATATGAGCGCTAACACATAAATAAAAGTAAAAGACTTATGCGAGTGCATTGTTTGGTAGTAGGGTTTTAAGGTTGCCCTGGTAATTTAATCGGAATTATTAATTTCTAATTTTTGGTGAAGTGCTTCAGTTTTCTCGCTGGGTGCCACACCCAGGCCGGTATTCAGGTGGTTTAAACATTCCTGATAGGTTTGCAGGGCTTCGCCTTTTTGTCCCAGTTTTTTATAGCACAGCATGATCTGTTGATAAAAAGATTCCGCCAGGTCATCAATTTCCAGGCCGCGGTAATAACAGTCGATGGCCTTTTTCCATTCCTGTTGTTGTTCCCAATAGTGGCCGAGTGCAGTGATGCTGGTGAGAAATTTTCTACGCAGGCGTTGGCGCATCGATAAGGCCCAGGAAGCATCCGCATCACCATTAAGAAAAGCCCCATGATAAAACGACAGGGTTCTTTCGGTTTTAACTGGCTCAACAATGTCCCTTGTTACTTCCCGTTCAAAGACCCAGGCATCAATCCAGCAAAAATGGGCGGCCAGACTTAAATGACCGTCAGTTAAATCAATGGCCTGTTTATACCCAAGAAGACTGCGTAATCTTTTTAATGCCATGGTAAATGAGCAATAGGCTGAATCTGCTTCAGTATCGGGCCACAGGCTATCTATCAGTTTACTGACATTGACATCTCTGCCACCAAATGAAAGCAAAGCCTTTAATAAATTCAGTGGGCGCTTTTGTGCCTTGCCGGTAAAGTTTACGGGTTTATCATCTTTGAGCAGGCTGAAGCGCCCAAGTGTATAAATTTTGATTGGCCAGGGCCAGTTATCGAGATGCATAGCCTCATCATGGGGAATCAGTTTGCGTTTGCGAATGAGCTGCGAGGTGTATTCGGTTTCAATGTTATGTTGCAGTGCGATGGCGCATAAGCGACTCACCCGATCAGATTGCCATAAACTATGGTTAACAATATTAAATTGTTTACCGATGGCAAAGGCCTTCTTAATATTGGCAATAACCTGTTCATCGATATTGTTAGCCCGGGCGAAATCTGCCCGCAAGCAATAACCACAGAATAGAAGCACATTGCTATGCATGGCGCTACCAATGTTCAACGCCTGTATTAAATAATCTGCTGCGGATTCTGTCTGCCCCTGTGCAAAACAGATCTGTGCCATGCATAAGCTGCTCATTGCCTCGATATAGGGCATGCCACATTCCCTGGCTGATTGCAGGGCAAGTTCCGTATGAGCTCTGGCCTGGGAAAAATTCTTCTGCAGTAAGCAAGACCAACCTGCAAGAAAATAATAATGCCCGCTTGACAGGCGCTGGCCGGGTGGGATGCAGGCTTCCATTTCTTTAAGCCTGACTTCTGCTGTGTCGAGATCGTGTTGACTAAGGCTTGCATGAACGCTCCATGCACGCAGCAAGGGTTCGGAAACATGGATGCCGGTCTGGTTTATAATGTCGATTCCTGTTTCAACCGATTTATCACAGCCCTCCCAGTCTGCTGTCATAAAGCCCCATATTTCGCTGATTATACTTGCGGTTAGTTTTGTTAATGGCGTGAGTTGTTTATGTCGTATTTGTAGTTTTAATATTTCCATTAAAGCAGTGCAACGAACCATATCACCCGTTAATGTCAGGAAATGTGCAAAGTAAAATGGCAGGCTAGATGAAAGCGTATAATCTGAAGCTTGCTGCAATAATTGCCAGCTCCTTTCTATCCAGTGAGCTAACTCAGCATGTTGTGGTTGCCGATACATAAATGTGGCAATTATCGCTGCAGTTGCCCGGCATTCAATTTCAGGGCTGGGAAATGTCGGGTGTTTTTTATATAGCCTGGTAAACTGATCGATCCAGGGATCAAGTCCAACAAAAATATTTGCATCATAAACAAAGGTATCGACAACACCTGACCAGGTTAAATACAAGCCGGTAATGTCATCTGTTTGTTGAAAGCCCAAAAATGCCTGCTCGTAATAGTGACGTGCCTGCAAAGGTTGTTGGGTTAAACAGCTGCTTGCCAACCAGAATAATAACCAGGACTGCTGCTCACATATTTGTTGTGGGATTTTATCAAACCAGTTTTTTAAGGTTGCATGGCGTCCCTGATCAAGCATTAATTTTGCATTGTGTAAAATCAGTGTGCTCAATGATACCCAGTCTTCAGACTGGTGATAAAGTTCCACTGCATCTTCAAGCTGTTCATCCTGTAGCAGAATTTTAGCCGCGTGCTGTTGCAGTTCTGTTAGCTCCTGGGCAGCAAATCTTTTTTTACCGAGTGACAATAAAAAATTACTAAATAAGGGATGGTACTCGTAACTGGCTGTGGGGTGAGCATGTTGAAGTGTGAAGTAATGTTCATTAGTTAGTTTAGAAAGAAGTTGTGCCGCATTATGCTGCCCAGTGAGTTGATTTGCCATTGATGCAGTAAATTTGGGTAACAGGGCTGTTTTTAACAGAAAAGACTGTAACTTTACATCAAGGTGTTGAAAGACCTCACTGGCAAAATAATCAAATACAAGTTCCTGTTGTGAATGAGCCGAGATTTGATCAGGAATCGTCAATCCTTCAGCTTTATTGAGCATAAGCACAAGACCGGCTGCCCAGCCCTGGGTCAGCTCATTCATTTTTAAAATCTTATTATTATTCAAATGGTTGTTAACGCCCAGATGTTGTGCAAGATCCTGTGCTTCGACGTTAGAAAAGCGCAACATATTCCAGTCAATATGAAACATCAACCCTGAGGCGCGCAATCGTGAAAAGGGGGCTGGTGCTTTCGTACGGCTCATAAAAATAATATTAATTTCCGGTGGTAATTCAAGCAGTGCATCAGCAATAATTTGATGTAGTCTGGAATCAGCAGGTACATCCTGGTAGTTATCAAACACAATAATATCTGGAACTTTGACACGAGAGAAAAGTTCGCGGAAAAAATTTCGTGAAAAAGTAGTCAAACCTGCCAGGTACTCCGGTGTTAACAGAGGTAAGGGTTTACGATAACGTGGAGCCATTTTCTTAGCGGCCAAACCCATATAATAAAAGAATGATGCGAGATCATTGTCTCCTTCATCCAGTTGATACCAGAGGGGTTTGATTTTATTTTTGTTGAGGTAACTTGCTACCAGCGTTGTCTTGCCGTATCCCGCTGGAGCAGATATCCAGCAAATTGGTTTATTACTGGCCTCGTTAAGTAATTTAAATAACCGCTTGCGTGCATAGGCATGATTTTTTGCGGGTGGGCTTATTTTTGCGTATGTTGGTTTAACAGCCATTGTCGCTACAAGCCTTTATGATTTAATAAAATAGCAGTTGAAAAGCGCTCATTAGTAAGGCTGCTTTTATATGGACGGATAGATATCCAGATTGTGCCGGTGATTGAATTCTGTAAAGATATAGGTATCCGTATGAAGAGTATAAAATTTGCAAGCCTATGTTGAGCATGGTTGGCTAAATGTTTCCGCACCCAGCTATGTCGAGAAAAGATTGTTGTCATTTGTTATCTCCTGATTTAACACCTTATAAACGTTTTTACCGAAGAATAAATTCATTTACAGTAAAGTGACAGAGTGTTAAAAAATGCGTCCTATCTTAAAAAAGTATTCCGACATGAACCCAGGTGCATTGATTCATATCAATAAATGATAATAATTACTTGTAAGGATTAAGTTGCTCAAGGCAGCCGTCTATATGTTTTAAAAACACTAAATCAGGCTTGTGTTTAAAACCGTTTTCAGGTGTACAGAATCCAGACGGAGTATTGAATGTAGTTTGACCGTTAGGAGAGGGCAGGTTTAACACTGTAGCTTTATTTATGTCAGATTTAACAATGTTTTTTGTGTCGCAGTGACAGGGTTTTGTTTGCTTTCACTACAGTCCACTTAAGAAAGAAGTCTATGCTTTAATCAAACTGTAATGTAATTAGCGATTACTTAAAGCTTTCCAGCATATGTTCCTATGTAGTAGGGGGGCATAAATGATGTGTGTTAGTTATTTTTTATCGCTTAATGTGTATGTGATTGAAGTTTTTTTCAATGAATTGATATTTATACGCATAATTATATTTTCTTTTCGCAAAGTCATAACAGGAAAGTTACGAATAACTTCCCAGCCTTTGCGATTTTCTTCTTCAGAATAAAATAACTTAACCTGGTCCGTTGAATCTGCAGATTCAAACTGCCAGGTCTGGCTATTATCACCAGGTATTGAGGGGGTATAAATAGCGTTCATGTCTCCATTGTAGGGTGTTACAAATTGTGCCAGTTCTCTTTTAGCGACAGATTCTTTATAAACAGTAAATGCCATAACAACGCCAAGTAATAAAAATATAATAAAGCCAGATAAAAATCGGCCTGGATAATCTGTTTTTTTAATAAAATAGAAATAAAAGCTCAGCCCCGTTATGTAAATTAATAAAACTAGTAAAAATAGATTCATGTTAAGCCTATTTTTCTTCCGTATCTGTGTGGGTAAAAAATCTTAACCATAAGTATCCACAGATACCCGCAACGAGTGAAGAAAACAAAATGCCCATTTTGGCCACAACTACTATTTCTTCATCCCATTTAAAAGCCAGTTCAGAAATAAATATTGACATGGTGAAGCCGATGCCTGCAACGAAACCTGCACCAATAACGTGCCTGATATTGACTCCGGCTGGCAAAGTACCAATGTTGAATTTTTGCAATAACCAGACGCTACCTGCTATACCCACTAATTTACCAAGCACAAGACCAAACATAATGCCAATAGCGATAGGGTCGGACATGGCACTAGTGATGGATGCCATATCTAATGGAATGGCGGCGTTTGCAAGTGCAAATAACGGGATAACCAGATAGGTCGAGGGTATGTGTAAGCCACTTTCAAGTCTTTGCAGTGGGGATATACCCAGATCGTAGGCCTTACCCATTTTCCAGGCTAAACTAGCCTGTTTCGGGTTGTTGATTAATGGTTTACCGTCCTCGCCATGGTCATCAAAACGATCGAGTATTGAACGTATCTCGGCACTGAATGTATCCGGTGTAAATCGTGAGTATGCCGGGATAGTCCAGGCAGCAAAGATACCGGCTATGGTTGCATGCACCCCTGAGCCTTCCATAACAATCCATAAAACAACAGCAAAAAGAAAATAGGGTAGTGAATGGCGAATGCCCATCAGGTTCAAAATATACATAAAGGCAATAATCAGTGCAGCAGCAACAAGGTACATCATGTTTACCTGTTCGGTATAAAATAAGGCAATGACCGTCACCGCACCCAGATCATCGACAATCGCTAAGGCTACGAGAAAAGTCAACAGGCTTTTGGGGACCCGGTTACCTAACAGAGCCATCACGCCGACTGCAAAGGCAATGTCGGTGGCCATAGGAATGCCCCAGCCCCGTGCACCTATACCATCACTGTTGATGAAATAATAAAATAACGCGGGAACCAGCATGCCACCTATCGCAGCTGCAACTGGTAAAATGGCATTTTGGGGTTTGGAAAGGTCACCAATCAGGATTTCGCGCTTGATTTCTAAACCGACGACAAAAAAGAAGATCGTCATCAGGCCATCATTGATCCAGTGATGAACGTTATGTTCGATACGCCAGTTCTCGGTAAATAATCCGATACGCATATGTAGCAGTTCATCATAGGGTTCAAGCAGGGGGGAGTTAGCGATAATAAGGGCGATAACTGCACAGGCAATTAGCAGGATACCAGTAGTAGTCTGGCGATGAATAAATTCTTCAAACGGCGTGGCTATCCGTTGATAGGCTTTTTCCCACGGTGCAAAATAGAAACGCTTTTCGTTTGACATACTTGTTATCTTGTCCATTCGTAATTGATAGAAAATGTCAGGCTATCTTAGCCTATTTATGCTCCAAATTTCGAATGATTATTCATAGAATTTATGCTTGGGAAATTTGTATCCAGAGTGTTTCTGTTATGCAGTAAATCACCTGGAGTCTGGAGTGCTGTTATTTACAATTATTATGTTTCTTATATAAATTACTGTTGTTGCTTTTAGGTTGCTCTTTACAGGGGGAGTTAATCTATAAGCTCTTAATATATTGTATTTATTAATTTGCTGAGTTATAAAAATCGGTGGTGTTGCTTAATGAGCCTGGAAATTCTGAGATAGTATTTATTACTGCTTTTTGTTTAAAATTTTAGTTTATACCTGGGCTTTTAAAAGATTAATCAATATTAAATTGCCATAATTATAATAATGATCACCATAGCCAGTAAAAATAACATCCCGAGTTTTGCGTTTTGTTTTTGTTGTTTTCTGAATCGGGCTTTTAAAAGTGCCACTTCATTGTTGTTTAAATGTTCGCAATGATTGCACGAGGTGTTCTCTTCTGGGTATTTTAAGCCACGCCTGCTGCATTTTTTAACTCGATTTATTTTCACTGGAAAGAAGCCGTTCATGGCTTAATAATATCCATTTTGTAGATAATTGTATCTTATGTAGAAAGTAACTGAGTGACAAGGTTCAAAATGCGCTTAACTTAACTAACAGCTCCTCGTTCATAACAGTTATAGATTGTAATATAGATTTTGCTAGTTTGTGCTTTAAATTGTTGTCTTTCAGTTTGTAAACTGGCTGTGTTGTTAGTATTTTACTGGCTACCGTTTGTGCAATACTCTTTACTTTAGGTATATGTTTTTCGGGGAAGTTATCAATGTTAATATTTTCAATTGTAGGGTTTTTAAAGAAAAATGCGCTTAATTCAGAATCGTAAGTAAGTGAGCCAGTTATTTTTGCATTGCCTGATCCTTTAAGTCCGGCGGGAGCTAGTACTTTTATATTAGATAAAACGCTAATTTTATTATTTCCAACTAATAAATCTACTACAGGGTTTGATAGTATAACTTTAACAAAAAACCTGGTTTTTTCCAGTGGCATCATAGCTGATACTTTGTCTTGGAGTTCATCTTCCGTTATTTTTAACGTGTAAGTAATTGCCGTGGCAACTTGAGATGAAAACATCAGTATTATAGCTATAAAAAAATGTTTCATTGTTTTCCTTGGTTATAACAGCGGGTGTATTATATTCGTCATGTGCTTTTTATTCATTAGCAACATCAGCATGATGACATGTTGGGTGCTCAGTACGTGCATATTTAATAAGGTGTGGTTGGGTTATTCCTGGTATGCATTTAATTAGATAAGTCAGATAACAGGGTTTCTAAATTATTAATATTACTAACTGAACTGGTTTTAGCTTTTTTGTAGTCAATCGACCTGGATTGTAATACATAGTTTATAAACCAGTATGCCTTGCCTGTTTCAGAGTCGATTGTGTATGCAAACTTGTCTTTGTTTGGGCCAAATACACCGAATTGGCCCTGGGTGCCAGCTACATAATCAGTATTGTATGACTTTTGAATAATTGAGGCTGTTTTTCTGGCTTGATTAGAATCTACTCCTGGTTTCTCAAACTTTAGTATTTCAATGAAATCATTTGATCCAGTGTCTCGACCTGATGTAGTGTAGTGATATTTGTAAAAACCATTTTTTCCTTCAGTGCGTGTGATGTTGTATTCTTCACCGTTAAACATGAAGTTTTTATTAGTGCTATTGATGAAACCGAAATAAACTACAACAGCGACAACAGCTAAGATAATTATGTTTTTCATGGGTTCCTCTGTTTGCATAATGTTTTATAGTATGCAAAAAACTTAAGGTTGATAATTATAAAAATATAATAACTAATAGCTTACTACAAATTGACTTGATCGTTCCAGTAACTTTTTTCTGATAGCTATAATGTACGACTTAAGTGAGAAGTAACTATTGAGGTGATTAAAAGTTACCAGGGATATTCCGTGAAAATTCAATATAGTGCATTGTGTCGGCATTTTATCTTATTTTCCTGTGTTTATTAAACTTTGGTATTTGATTAAATAACAGGTATTTCAATGATTATATCGGCAGCTATTACTTTTCTATTTAAACTATGGACGCAGCTGTGGAAACTGTACTATCTTCCTGGGTATAAATATGAATGTTAATGATTAATTTGATTACAGTCTTCATTAATTATGGTGTCGAACTCATTCCTGTTGTTTGCCAATATGTTTGGTAATGATTTATTTATATTTTCTGGCTTGCACCAGTATCTGGAGTATGCATCAGGCTCAGTTGAATTATATGATTGATAGGAGCATGAAATCATTAAAAATAAAAAGCTCAAAATAAGCGTTGTTTTTATAATGTTACAGGCTCTATGATCGCATTTCATTTTTTTAATACTCCTGTTTGAGCGAATTTGGTAGGTTTACCTCGTTTGGTCTATTCTGTGAGGAATTTATTTACCTGGTTTACTGGGTTTAAAGCAACTTGAATTTAACCGGCATTTTAAGTAAGGCTGTTACCGGTTTTCCTTTTACTTTTGCCGGCATAAATGTGGAGGCCATGATGGCATCTATTGCAGCCTGATCAAAACTGTCTCCCGCTGATTTTAGTATTGTTATTTTCCTGACTTTTCCCGTTTTATCAATAAGCACCATCAATTCAACTGTGCCTTTATTCCCACTGGCACGCATGTTTTCTGGATAGACCGGGGTTTCCCTGTGGGTAAAGCGTGGCAGGTCGCTGAGTTTATAAAAAGGCACAGGTGGGGGCAGCTTGCTGGGTTCACTAATTGTGTTTGTAATGGCCTGTTTGGATACGTTATTAAGATCTGGAGCTGTGTTTTTTATTATTGCTTCAGGCTTTGATGATTTTTTTAATTT
>Ga0316207_10004909_pt1 | contig 11341 bp, 10 predicted proteins | sample 6weekpyrite_MG_FD_204943 | JGI IMG/M metagenome (GOLD analysis project Ga0316207, IMG submission 204943) | Microbial mat bacterial communities from mineral coupon in-situ incubated in ocean water Damariscotta River, Maine, United States -... | ecosystem: Environmental > Aquatic > Marine >...
ATGTGCGCAAGTTTAATGTTTTAATGAAATATTTGCCTATAATAATCGCCTACCAGTTTATTATGTTCAAATTGTGACAAAAGCATGTATAATCGTGCAAATTTGTTTGCATATGGCCACTACTAAGGAATATTGACTTGATTCGTCAACGCACCATTAAAAATGTTATTCGTGCAACCGGTGTTGGATTGCATACAGGTAATAAAGTATATCTGACCTTACGCCCTGCATCACCTGATACGGGAATTGTTTTTAGACGAGTTGATCTTGATCAACCGTTAGATATACATGCTAAAGCTGAAAATGTAAGTGATACCAAGTTATCGACAACTATTGGTGAAAACGGTGCAAAAGTTTCAACAGTAGAGCATCTTTTATCAGCAATGGCCGGTCTGGGTATTGATAATGCCTACGTTGATGTCAGTGCTGATGAAGTGCCAATTATGGACGGTAGTGCCGGTCCATTTGTATTTTTATTACAATCAGCAGGCATTGTAGAACAAAGCGTGGCTAAACGTTTTATACGAATTAAAAAGACAGTATTGGTTGAAGAAGAGGATAAATGGGCGAAGTTTGAACCATTTGAAGGGTTTAAAGTAGGGTTTACCATTGACTTTAATCATCCCGTATTCAATGGTACGCCATCAAAAGCTGAAATTGATTTTTCATCGACCTCATTTGTAAAGGAAGTGAGTCGTGCGCGTACTTTTGGCTTTATGAGTGATTTCGAAAAATTACGTGAGAGTAACCTCGCACTAGGTGCAAGTCTGGATAACGCTATTGGTGTTGATGATTTCCGAGTGCTTAATGAAGATGGTCTACGTTATCAGGATGAATTTGTAAAACACAAGATTTTAGATGCAATCGGTGATCTATATTTATTAGGTCACAGTTTAATTGGGGCTTATTCGGGTTACCGTTCTGGTCATGCGCTTAATAATACCCTGTTAAAAACCTTAATTGCTAACCCGGATGCCTGGGAAGAAGTTACATTTGAGGATGAAGAGGCAGTGTCACCTATTTCATATTCTAAGCCGGTGCTTGCCTGAATAGATTTAAACATTAAATGATTGTTAGGTAGTAAATTTTGAAGCCCTGGATTCGTTCAGGGCTTTTTTGTTTTACGCGAAAGCTGTAACAGGGCGGCCTGTAAGTCTGGGTCAGCTATGCACTTAGCCGTCTGTTCGATAAGGTTAGCGCTTTGTTCACTCAGGGTGCGGTAAACCGCTGGTTTTTCTTTGCTGGCTCGCTTTTGAGGGCTGAGTTTCAGAGTCACTCTATTTAGCTTAATACCCGCATGCTGGTGCAGGGCTTCTAGAATTGTCTGGCTATACATGCGAAGGCGGGTTTGCCATACAGGGGAGTCCGTTAAAATAATCAGTTGATTATCCCTGATGTCCGCAATCTGCATATGATCATGGCAATCTAGGGGTAATGAAATTTTTACAGCCTGGGTTAGCCTGTTTAATTCAAGTGCCTTTTTTTTGAATTTCAGGCTTAAGCTTTCTGAAATTTTTTGCATTGTAGTTGGGGCCTGGTGGTGATGCTTGTAACAAAGCGTACAAAAACTTGTGATTTAGCCATCATTTTATGTCAAAATGGCCAGTTCGAGTTAAATAATTTATGTTTTAGCCTATCATTCGTGTTTATGAGCTATTATAGTTTATAAGCAGTTCATTAAGGTTATACATTACATTAAAGTTTTCATGCATGGATATAATATTATTAAGTAAATTTAGAGGCAGGCCTTGTCGTGTGCAAATAGGTAGCCCTGTTCAACTCATGATGCTATCTGTATTTGCGGTACTTTTTTCCGGCGCATTGGGCATGATGGGATACTGGTTTGGTCAATCACAGGCTTCATCCTCAAGTGTTAGTTCAATTCAGCAGGAAATTAGATTACAGAGACAACTAATCAATCAGACGCGATTTAATGCTCGCGCTGATATAGATGCTTTGGCAGCTAGATTGGGCGAAATTCAGGCCCATGCCATGCGTTTAAATGCGCTGGGCCAAAAGCTGGTAACCATTGCAAAACTCGATCGGGGTGAATTTAATTTTGAAGAATCGCCTGGTCTGGGTGGACCTGATGAGCCTGAATTGCAGGAAATGGATTTTGGAAGTGAAATAGATGCAGTTATTGTCGAGCTGGAAGACCGTGAACAACAATTAAGTGTTTTAGAAAATATTTTAATGGATAGCCACATGCAGGACGAGGTGTTTCCTGCTGGACGCCCAATAAAGCGTGGCTGGATTTCATCTTATTATGGTACTCGTACAAATCCATTTACGGGCAAACTGCAGTTTCATAAGGGCATGGATTTCGCAGCTAAATCCGGTTCTAATGTATTGGCCGTGGCAGGTGGTGTAGTAACCTGGTCAAGTAAGCGATATGGCTATGGAAACCTGGTAGAAATTAACCATGGAAATGGCTATATCACACGCTATGGGCATAATAAAACCAATCTGGTAGTAGTCGGAGATACGGTTAAAAAAGGACAGGTAATTTCACATATGGGATCAACTGGAAGATCTACCGGACCCCATGTGCATTTTGAAGTGTTAAAAAATGGGCGTCAGATTAATCCGCAGAAGTTTGTTCAAAGAAAATAGCTGGTCAGTTCTGTTAATACTCTGAAGCCGACGCTCGTATGATTGCTTTGCCTGAAGGTAAACCTTTGTCTTTCAGGTCTGGAATACTGCTACTGTGTTTTAATTGGGATGGACCGCCGCTTTTTGAGCTCCGTCTCCTGTGGTGATTCCGATCTGATTGGCAGAGCGATAAATGACTCCGTACAACTCTTGGTGGTATCAGTCAGGGGACAGAGCGCTAAAAAGCAGCGGTCTTTCCCCGATGGAGATGTTCTTTAATAATTCCGATCTGATGGGCAGTGCGATGAACTGCCCCGTACAACTCTTGGTGGTCTCACAACAGGGGACAGAGCTTAAAAAGCAAGGTCTGTCCCCGAGCACGATGAATCATACGAACGACAGCTACTGGCTAAAAACACCCAAATCACGGCCATTTAAGCTTTTAAATTAAATTTTGTGCCAGCCCGCTCGAAACAACTAATTAAATTCAATTATTTGCGCACTTACCCTTAAGCCATCCGGCATTCTAAGGCATAATACAGCCTCACTTTTTTAAGCAGAAACAGTAGTTATAAGGATTCAAAATGGCATCCACCGTAATGCGAAAGATTTTTGGTAGCCGCAACGATCGTCAGGTAAAAAAATATCGCAAAATTGTAAAAAATATCAATAAGCTTGAGCCTGAGTTTGAGAGCTTAAGTGATGAGCAGCTGGGTGCCAAAACCGTCGAGTATCGAGAGAGATTTGCTAAGGGTGAGTCACTTGATAGCTTATTACCGGAAGCGTTTGCCACGGTAAGAGAAGCGGGTAAACGAGTGCTGGGTATGCGTCACTTTGATGTGCAAATGATTGGCGGCATCGTTTTACACAATGGCAATATTGCTGAAATGCGCACCGGTGAAGGTAAAACACTGGTAGCAACGCTGGCAACTTATCTCAATGCCCTGTCATCAAAGGGTGTGCATGTTATTACAGTCAATGATTACCTGGCACAACGTGATGCGGGCTGGATGGGCAAGATCTACTCGTTTTTGGGGCTGAGTACGGGTGTGGTTATATCCGGTATGGATCAATTATCTAAAAAGCAGGCATACGAATCAGATATCACTTATGGCACTAATAATGAGTTTGGTTTTGATTACCTGCGCGATAACATGGCGTTTAGTGTTGAAGAAAAAGTTCAACGTGAATTAAATTTTGCCGTGGTCGATGAAGTCGACTCTATTTTAATTGATGAAGCCCGTACACCGCTTATTATCTCTGGACCCACCAACGATAATGCTGAGCTTTATGTGAAGTTCAATGAGTTGGTAAAAGAATTAGAGCAGGGTGAAGAAGCTGAATCTAAAGAAGAAGATCCAACGGGGGATTACACCGTTGATGAGAAAAACAAACAGGTACATATAACTGAACAGGGGCATGAAAAAGTTGAAGGTCTACTTATTCGAGAAGGTATTCTTGATGAAAATGATAGCCTGTACAGCGCAACTAATATCAATTTAATTCATTACTTAACTGCATCTATACGTGCAAATGTATTATTTCAGAAAGATGTTAGTTACATCATTCAAGATGGAAAGATTGTTATTGTTGATGAATTTACCGGTCGTACTATGGAAGGCCGGCGCTGGTCTGATGGTTTGCATCAGGCGATTGAAGCGAAAGAAGGCGTTGAAATAGAAAACGAAAATCAGACATTGGCTTCTATTACCTTCCAGAATTATTTCCGTTTATATGAAAAACTATCGGGCATGACGGGAACCGCAGATACAGAAGCTTTTGAATTTCAGTCTATTTATAATCTTGAAGTTATGGTTATACCGACAAATCTTTCGATTGCAAGGGTAGATCATGGCGACCTTATTTTTCTGTCGGTAGAAGAAAAATTTAATGCAATTGCTGAAGACGTGAAAGACTGTATAGAGCGTAAACAGCCAGTGCTAGTGGGTACCGCATCTATTGAAGCATCTGAGCACCTGTCTAGCCTGTTAACTAAAATGAAAGTTAAGCACAATGTTTTAAATGCAAAACAACATGAACGTGAAGCGGCTATTATTGCTGAAGCGGGTGTTCCAGGTGCCGTAACTATTGCAACCAATATGGCGGGTCGTGGTACCGATATTGTTTTAGGTGGAAACCTTGATGTTGAGTTAGCAGGAAAAGGTGAAGTAACAGATGCAGAAAAAGAAAAATTAACTCAACTTTGGCAACAAAGTCATGATGAGGTTTTAGCAGCAGGTGGTCTACATGTAATTGGCAGTGAAAGACATGAATCACGTCGCATAGATAATCAGTTACGTGGTCGTTCAGGGCGTCAGGGTGATGCCGGGTCAACCCGGTTTTATCTGTCATTGCAGGATGATTTAATGCGTATCTTCGCCTCAGATAAAATGGCTGGTTTAATGAAAAAACTCGGCATGGAAGAAGGTGAAGCAATCGAGCACCCCTGGGTATCAAGAGCGATTGAGAATGCCCAGCGTAAAGTAGAAGGTCATAACTTCGATATTCGTAAGCAGTTACTGGAATATGATGATGTTGCAAATGATCAGCGTAAGGTCGTTTATCAACAACGTAATGAAATGATGGCAGAAATTGACTTAAGTGAGGTTATTGAGTCAATTCGAGTAGATGTTGTGACTACTCTGGTGTCAAATTATGTGGCTCCTGGCACACTGGAAGAGCAGTGGGATATTGAAGGTTTGAAATTATCCCTGGAAGAGGAAACTGGGCAGAGTTTTGATATTCAACAATGGCTGGATGATGATGACCAGCTGAATGAATATACCTTACCGGAAAAAGTAAATGCTGAATTGATTAAAATATATAAAGAAAAAGAAGCTTTAATTGGTGAAGAGGAACTGCGTCGTTTTGAAAAATATGTGTTATTGCAGGTGCTTGACTCTCACTGGAAAGAACATTTAGCCGCAATGGATTATTTACGTCAAAGTATTAATTTACGGGCCATGGCGCAAAAAAATCCTAAGCAGGAATATAAGCGTGAATCATTTGAGATGTTCACAGAAATGTTGGAGCAAATAAAACAGGAAGTGATATCAACCTTAGCCAGGGTTGAAATCAGGTCACAGGAAGAAATAGAAAATCTGGAGCGCCAACAGCAATTACCCCAGGATATGAATTTTGAACATGCAGAGTCTTCTATGCAAGCTGAGAGTGAACAGGCTAAGTCACAAAATCAGCAACAGCAACCTGTGCAGCAACCCTTTGTAAGAGGTGAGAAGAAAATTGGACGCAATGACCCCTGTTATTGTGGGTCGGGTAAAAAGTTCAAGCAGTGTCATGGAAAGCTAAGTTGATATGGCTGTAAATTTATCAGAACCAGAATTACTTCAACCTGTAAAAGGTGTACGTTTGTCGTCATTGGCTGCAGGTATAAAAAAAAACCAGTCTAATGACCTGGTGTTGATTGAGCTGGCAGAAAATAGCCAGTGCGCTGCTGTCTTTACCCAAAATAAATTTTGTGCAGCACCTGTAACCGTAGCTAAAAAACATCTACAGGCAAATATGCCGCGTTACCTGATAATAAATTCTGGTAATGCAAATGCAGGAACAGGTGAGCAGGGTATGCGGGATGCATTTGAAACCTGTGCCTTAGTTGCCAGGCAAAGTGGTTGTAAAGCAGAAGAAGTTTTGCCTTTTTCTACCGGTGTAATTGGAGAAAATTTACCGCTTAATAAAATAGAAAAATCTATTCCCGCATTGCACCAACAGTTATTAGATGATAACTGGATAAACGCTGGCCGTGGAATTATGACAACGGACACAAAACTGAAAGGTATTTCACGACAGATAGAAATACAGGGTAAAACAATAACCGTTACAGGCCTGTCAAAAGGCGCGGGAATGATACAGCCGAATATGGCTACAATGTTAAGTTATATTGCTACAGATGCTGCAATTGAAAAAAGCTTATTACAACAGTGTTTAAAGTCAGCGGTTGATGTGTCTTTTAATGCGATTACCGTTGATAGCGATACTTCAACCAATGATGCCTGTGTATTAATGGCTACAGCCCAGGCTGGTAACGATGTTATTGCTGAAAAAAATACGGACTATGAGCAGTTACTAAATGTAATTAGTGATGTATGTTTGTATCTTGCACAAGCTATTATTCGCGATGCAGAAGGGGCAACAAAATTTGTTGCTTTACAGGTTAATACGGCGAATACGATTGAAGATGCTCGTCAGGTTGCCTATACCGTAGCCCATTCGCCATTGGTAAAAACCGCTTTGTTTGCCAGTGATCCAAACTGGGGGCGAATTCTGGCAGCGGTGGGACGCGCCGGTGTTGATTTTGAAATTAATAAAATTCAAATTTTTCTGAATGATGTCTGTATCGTGTCAAATGGTGCGCGTGATGCCGCTTATACTGAAGAGCAGGGGCAGAAAGTAATGAGTCAACAGGAAATTATTATTCGTATTGAGCTACATGGTGGCGAACAATCTGCCTGTATCTGGACCAGTGATTTATCATACGATTACGTAAAAATTAATTCAGAATATCGTAGTTAAGAAAAGCCAGGGTGGATCAAGCAAAGCGGATCCACCGATTATAATGTATCCGGTGGTTCCGCTTTGCTTGATCCATCCTACGAGATTTACATGTCCGCTTTAATTCATGTCGCAGTTGCCATTATTACCAATCAACAGCATGAAGTTTTAATTTCCCTTAGGCATAAAGACGCACATCAGGGTGGTCTGTGGGAATTTCCCGGTGGAAAACTTGAACACGGGGAATCTGTTTTAGAAGCTTTAAAACGTGAAATTAAAGAAGAGTTAAATATTTTAATTCACAACGCTTCCCCATTTAAATCAATACATCATCAATATTCAGATAAAGCGGTTTTGTTAGATTTCTGGCAGGTTGAATCATTTACGGGTAAGCCGCAAGGAGTTGAGGGGCAGCAGATTAAATGGCAAGCCATTAATAATTTAAATACCCATGATTTCCCTGCTGCTAATCGCGTAATTATCCATGCTTTAAAATTTCCTGAAAGGTATATGATTACAGGTTCTTTTGAGGGGTATAGGGATTTTGAGTCTAAACTAGAAACGAGTCTTAAAAATGGAATTTCACTGGTTCAATTAAGATGTAAAAACGCATCGCTTGAAGAATATAAACAGCTTGCGAGCATATCAGCTTCTTTGTGCAAGGTTTATGGTGCGACATTACTGCTTAATTCAGATGTAGAAACATTTTTAAATACACCGGCTGATGGGCTACATTTAAGTAGTCAAATGTTGCATTCAATTCAATCACGCCCTGTTAGTAATGATTTGATTCTTTCTGCATCTTGCCATACTGAACTAGAAATAGAAAAAGCTAAAAAACTTAAGGTAGATATTATTTTACTATCACCGGTAAAAGAAACACGAAGTCATCCGGGTGTTAAGGGAATTGGCTGGGATAAATTTACTGAGATCGCTGCGAATATAGACGTACCTGTTTATGCATTAGGTGGAATGGTAGAAGCCGACCTGAATGAAGCAAGATTATCTGGTGCTCAGGGAATAGCGGCTATTTCAAGTTTCTGGGAAAATTAATCCTGGGTTAATTGAGGCTGTAAATGAAAGCTATTATTTTTTTTATTCTGGTTATAGCGCTATCATATGTGGCGGGGCAGTGGTTAAGTCAAAGGGCAATGGACGAAGCCAGAAATGCTGATGAGGCATTGGTTTATTCTACCTGTGATCCAACGAAACAGATTTGCAAAGTTGATACTGCAGGCAATTCATATATTCTTCAGTTCAAAGAAATCCCATCTGCTCTTACTCCATTTGTGGTGCAGATAAAAGTTGAAAATTTACAGCCAGATTTAATTGAGCTGTCTTTTGATATGGATGGAATGGATATGGGTTATAACAAACATCGTTTAGTCAGGGGGGAAACTGACTGGCAAGCTAAGGTGATTTTACCGGTCTGTTCATTGGGGAGAAATGACTGGTTACTAAATGTAAAAATGAAGTTTAAAAATGATATAAGCATCACGCAATTTAGATTTTCACGATTTAAAAAATGAATTTGCCAGGTCGATCTTCTCAGGTCGATCCTCTCAGGTCGATCCTCTCAGGTCGATCTTTTAAAGAAATTTGATAAGGTACTTATGGAGTCGCTATCGTTCAGTAGATGTCGTGGTTTTTAATTCCGAAAGATAATTTATAAAATACAGCAAGCCAGTTTGAATTTAATGTCACTTTTATTCTGTTCTGGCCTAATGGCAAGGTCACCTGTTTTTAAAAAGCGAACAGTAAAACGGTGCTTGCCCGCACTGATCTCGGGAAATACTTTTGTATCGTATGGTAGGATGACGCGAATCATCAGGCAGGTTAAATTCGCATCTAGACTTTTCTGATAAAAACCATCTTCAGCCGTTTCATCTATTGCATCTGTGCTGTCCCGAATAACATGAAGAATTAAGTTAATGGCCTTATTCAAAGTTACAAATGGCGAAAACCATTCGTTTAAAGTTTCAGTGCGCTCCTCATTGGGATGATTTAGCCAATGAGCATATACCGGCAGATCAAATTCACATAGGCCTCCTGGCATGCTTAAACGCTGGCGTATGGCATTTAGTAATTCGTGTTGCTGTAATTCGTTTCCAATGCTTCCACTAATATTGTGTAATTCATGTAAGCATTTTTTTTGATCGCTGATGATGTCTGTTAATCTAGAGTGATTAACACCGGGTATTTCAACAAATGATTGTAAATTGATATTTTGACGCTCAAGTTCTTTTATGGTTTCACGTTTAATATCACCACGTCCCAATACACTTAGTATGTCGAGTATTGCCTTTACCGCACTATGTGTATCACAGCTTGCAGTGTGGTTTATATGTTGATGAAACTGATTGAATAAATGCTCAAGCCGTAAAAATGTACGGATGTTTTCATTCAATGGTTGTTCAAAAATAAGTTGCTCAGGCATGCTTGATTATGAATTGAGTATCGATTGGCTATTCTGACATAAATCTGCTCAGAACATAAGCCCTTAAACCAGGTAGTATCCAGGTAATAGGCTGATACTGGGCCCAGTATGCAGAAATACATGTAGTTGGATTATGGCTTGCAGAGTTTCATGTATTTTTTATGGAGCAGGTCTACCTGAGACTGTAAGGTATTTATGTTTTGTGTGTTATCGATTACGTCATTGGCTACTGCAATTCTTTGTTGACGTGAAACCTGTGATTTCATAATGGCCTTAACTTCACTCAGGCTTCTTTGGTCACGAGCTATTGTGCGATTTATTTGTTGTTGTTCCTCGCAATCAATCACAAGCACTCGGTCATAGTCGGCTTGCTGGTTAGTTTCTATTAATAATGGTATTGCGATAATTACGTAGCAGGATGTGAGTTGATTTAACTTGAGTTGTAGTGCCTGTTTTATTTTAGGGTGTAGTATGTATTCTAAATGGAGTCTATTTTTATCACTGTTAAAAACTTTGCTGGCTAATGCTTTTCTGTTGAGTGAACCATCGTTAAATAAAATATCTGATCCAAAATAATCGGATATTTCAAATAAAGCGGTTTTACCTGGTTTGACGAGCTCATGGGCAATGATATCAGTATCAATGACAGGAACATTATGTTGAGAAAAAAAATCGCAGACGGTTGTTTTTCCGCACCCTATGCCGCCGGTTAAGGCAATTCTAATCATGAAGTGAGATTAAGCCAGTACTGGTTAATTTCATTTCCCCAGATAAAAGTGATCCACCCTGCGATCGCAAGATAAGGGCCAAAGGGTATGGGGATGCTTCTATCATGTTTACGTATCATAATCATAGAAATTCCAATCATCGCACCAACCAGTGATGAAAGTAATATTATTTGTGGTAGCATCATCCAGCCCATCCAGGCACCCAGGGCTGCGAGTAATTTAAAATCACCGTAGCCCATACCCTCTTTTCCGGTCACCAGTTTAAATATTTTATAAATTGACCAGAGAATTAGATAACCGGCGATTGCCCCATATACAGAAGATCCAAGGTCGGTATACAGGTTTGAAGTATTAACCAGGATTCCGAGCCAAAGCAGTGGCAATGTAATACTGTCTGGTAGTAATTGTGTTTTTGCATCAATCATAGTGAGGGCGATTAGTGCCCAGGTGAATATCAGGCCAAACAGGGTTTGAAAACTTACACCAAAATTAACGGCGATTAACACAGATAAAATTGCCGTTACTATTTCAATAATTGGGTATTGTGCAGAAATATGTGTATGACAGGATGAGCATTTTCCGCGTAATAAAAGATAACTGATAACAGGGATGTTTTCCCATACCCGAATCTTATGCCCACAATTAGGGCAGGTGGAATCGGGTTTGGAAAGATTAAACGTTTCAACGGGTTTTTTATCGGCTTCCAGTTCAAGGAAATTTATACAATCACTGCGCCATTCGTTTTCCAGCATTTTGGGTAAGCGATAAATAATGACGTTTAAAAAACTTCCTATGCACAAACTGAGTAAGGTTGTGGAGGTAAAAAATAGCCAGGGGTTTTGCTGGAAGGCAATGCCGATATAATCGAAATAACTAACCACCAACAACTTCGCCCATTTTGAAGATTGGCAGGTACATAGCAATAACCAAACCACCAATTACAACCGCCAGGAATGCCATGATGAGTGGTTCCATAAGTGAGGTCAGTGCATCAACTGAATCATCCACCTGGGCTTCATAATAGTCGGCAACCTTTGATAGCATCTCGTCTAATGCGCCGGATTCTTCACCTATC
>Ga0316207_10004910_pt1 | contig 11341 bp, 10 predicted proteins | sample 6weekpyrite_MG_FD_204943 | JGI IMG/M metagenome (GOLD analysis project Ga0316207, IMG submission 204943) | Microbial mat bacterial communities from mineral coupon in-situ incubated in ocean water Damariscotta River, Maine, United States -... | ecosystem: Environmental > Aquatic > Marine >...
GATTTTTAGTTAATAATAGGGGTTATATTGGCTAAGACAAAAAAAAATATGGATAAAAATATTAAGTTCTCACTTTCTATCGGTGATGAGGGCGCTATTCTCGTATGCTTGAATGGTATGCAGATAGTAAAAAGAATATTTGTTACATCTCCGACATCTACGGAATTTATAAATTTCCTTTCTGCCTACCCTAATGCACCGTTATACATAATTGTTGATGTAGTAGAACAAGCATATATAAAACATACACTTCCCCCCGTAAGCAGACTTAATGTTAATAAGCTTGTTTCGAGAAAATTAGAAAAAGATTTTGATAAAAATGATATCAAAGCTGCCATTCCAATGGATAAAGAAAAAGGCCAGAGGAAAGAATGGAACTGGTTATTTATTTCCGTAAGAAACATACCCCCTTTCTCAGACTGGATAGAATCAGTTTCTAACTTACCCAATTATTTTGCGGGCATATATCTATTGCCAGTTGAGAGCATGAATTATCTTAAAGATATTGAGAAAGCCCTTAGCAACAGCAGCAAAGTTGAAGAAACAGAACAGACTGCAAAGACTAAGAAAGACAAGAAGAAAAAGAATAAAGAGAATAAAGAGAATAAAAAATCTTTTGACTCAAGATGGCAGATAATTGTAAGCCATAATAGGGTTGGAGGCTTTAGACAAATAGTCTTTAAAGATGGCAAAGTTATATTTACTCGTATGGCACAGCCAATTGGAGGACAATCCCCGGACATAGTAGCAGGTAATATTGAGCAAGAGACTCTTAACACTATAGAATATATACGTAGATTGGGCTATGAGGACAATGAAGGACTTAAAATTATAATTATTGCATCTTCTGATGTGAAAGAAGCTCTGGAAACAATTCCTCAAACAGGAGTTGATCAAAAAGTATACACCCCTCATGAAATAGCTATTCTTTTGGGGATGCCATCAGTAGCTGAAGAATCTGACCGTTTTGGTGATGTAGTAATGGCATCTCATTTCTTATCAACCAAAAAACATGTACTACCTTTATTTACTAAATATACGGAAAAAATTAATTCTATCATAAAATATAGAAAATTAGTACGTGCGGCTTCTGTTCTTGCTTCAATAGCTGCCCTATGTTTTGCAGGTTTTACATATTACCAAACAATTAATATTAATGATGGACTTGAGAAGTCAGAAACTAAAAAAAGATCCACTCAGTCTGCTCTGACAAAAACAAAATCTGAAAAACTAGAATTCGATGAAGATCCAAAATTAATTAAGGTCGTATCAGATATTAATAATAAACTTGCAAAAGATGCAAATGAGCCGTTAAACTTCCTAGCCAAAATAGCTTCTCTTAAAGATTACAATACATATTTTGATGAAATTAATCTTCAAATAGATCTTTTTGATAATAAATTAGACGTTATTACAGCGGCATTTAGTATAATATTTTTTGAAAGTGACCAAGCAAATAGAACGGTTGACACTGTTAATTTCAGAAAAGAAATGGAAAAATTATTTCCTGAGGAAGATTGTGGCCTTGCATGTTTCCAGCTTAACTGGGAAGGACTACTTGAAGATATTGAGGTTACTATTGAAGTTAGAGAAAAAGAATCTTCATACAGCAATAGTGACATGACAAGAGTTGACCTCAATATGACGGGCCCACAGAAACAGACTCGCCGTGCTCGTCAGGTCATCAGGAGAAGATAACATGAGAAAATTAGCGAAAGCAAAAAAAGATCTTGTCAAAACTTCTACTATATCACTTGCAATTGTTGCAGTATTTGGAGGACTTGTTTTTGGTATCTTACAATATAAACACTCTAAAGAAGATGACCTAAAAAAAATCAAGAAAGATATAAAGAGTATTAAATCTAATATATCTTCTATTAAGAATGAAAGAAAACAGGCAATGCTTTCATATAAAACATTTAACTCTATACCAAAAAATAAGCTACCTACTGATAGTGGATATGAAACATCTGTAGAAAGACAAAGAATTGCTAAGAAGATTCTACTAGAGCTAAATGAAAAATATAGATTTACTGCAATGGACCCTAAGTTAGCTCCACCTGAATTAAAAGAATCAAATGATCTTATTGAAATAATAAGCAGCCCATTAGATATAAATTTTGACGGAATGTCTGACGAACTTGTTCTATCATTTGTTAATGATTTAAGAGAAAGCCTACCTGGTTATTTAAAAATGACAAAACTTAACATCAAGAGAAGAGGAGCGATTGACAGTGAAACACTTGAAAAAATCAAAGTTACAAGCTCGTACCTCCCCCTAGTATCAGGCGCTGCAACATTTGAATGGTATACCCTAAAGAATAAGAAGGAGGGTAAGTAATGCATTCTAGTCTAAAATTACTTTTCAACACTCTTCTTATATCATCAGCTATATGTATATTATCTGTATCAAATGCATCATTAGCTAAAGATAAAGAAAAATCAGACGGTGCAGAAAGTAATGAATCAGATGAGAATAAAGTAGATTATAAAATTTATAAGGATAAAGACGTTTTCAATCTTGATGGAACTGGCTCAATGATGTTTGATAAAGAAAATCTTGTAAAATTATACAAGCTTCTTAAAAAAGCCAGAGCACGTAATATTTATGAAGATTACCCAGATTTAAAAGAAATAAACAAGCAGAAAGCTGCTCAACGTAAAGAAGTAAAAATAATACCTAATTCCAGAAATTTTTTCCTCGATTCTATATTATATTATAACAAGGATAACTGGAGTATATGGATAAATAAATCCAAAACAACCTCATCTAGCATTCAGGATAACCCAAAGATAACATACGTATCCAAAAAGAATGTTATCGTTGTATGGCAGAATCTTGATATAAATGAAACATCTCCATACTGGAAAGATGACTTACTACATATTGAAGGGACTCCTGAAGCAACTCAAGTACAAGAAAAAGATAAAGAAAGAACTGAAGAAGAATTAGAAGAAATAAAAGCCAAGAGAAAAGAAGCATTTTATAACGGAGATTATCTATTTAACTATATGAGTAAGGACGGAAATATAAAGGTTGATAGTGAAAATATGATTATAGAATTTAATCTCAGCTTACATCAAACATTCATCGGCCACAAGCTATCTCTGGCAGAGGGATATATACAAAGTAACCAGTCTGTTGATAACAACATGTTAAACAACGAGCAGAATACAGGAAACATAGGCAATCAAGACCTAAACCAAATTAAGCAAGCTATTGAGAAATCAGGAGGGAATATTCCAGACCCCAATAATACCGAGTTTGATAGTCTTGTGAATGATATTTTTAATGATCCTAATTTGTAAATTAAAGGAATATAAATGAACAACGATCTCTCTCCATTAAATATTGATAATATATATAAAAGCTATAAGAATAAAAAAGTACTTGATGGCGTATCTTTTAATGTAAATAAAGGTGAAATATTCGGCCTGATTGGACTTAATGGCGCTGGAAAGACAACGTTAATTAAAATAATTCTTGGATTACTTTCAGAAGATGATGGAAAAGCATCCATATTTGGACATAATGTAAACGAGCTACAAACAAGAAAGAAACTTTCTTTTTTACCTGAAAAGTTCCATCCTTCTCGCCTCCTTAAGGGTAAAGAATTCTTAAAGCTTACATTATCATATTATGGTAAGGAATATAACCATGAGTTAGCAAGAGAGAAGGCTAAACAGCTAGATCTGGATCCAGATGTACTTGATTGGAAAATGACTAAATACTCGAAAGGTATGGGCCAGAAAATTGGCTTATTATCTGCATTTCTTACTAACTGCCCATTACTTATGCTTGATGAACCAATGAGTGGACTAGACCCTAGTGCAAGAATACACTTAAAAGATACCCTTCTAGATTATGTTAAAGAAGACAATACTATTTTCTTTAGCTCACATATATTATCCGATATTGATGAAATATGTAATAAGATAGCAGTGCTTCACAATAATAAGATGATTTTCTGTGGAGAACCATCCCAATTTAAACAAGATTATAATATCGATAATCTAGAAAGAGCATTTCTAAAAGCAATAGATAACTAAAATTACAAAAACTAGTTTCAATTTTTATGATTTGATTTCAGATAATTAGATCAGAGAACCCTTTCGAATATAATAAAATTTAATATTTGCTTAATTTATTTTAATATGTTATAAATTAAATATTCTCTTCAAGTTCCATCAGAAAAGAATCTCGTGTATCCATTTATTTGGCTACACTTGTTTTTCAAATGTAGTACTTGTAATGGATATAACATTCTGTTGTATCCCTCAATATATCTTTTAGGAGATTATCATGAAAAACTATTCTAGTAAGAGTGGTATCGTGGGTAAAATGCAATTTGTTTTACCTTTTGTAATGTTATTTGGTCTGTCTGCATGTGGAGGTGGCAATGGCGGAGGAGACGATGGCGGAGGAACAAATCCCCCACCAACTAATCCACCACCAACTACACCAACCGTGAAGACATTCCCAGGACAACTTGGAGCAATGGCAGCTATTGACGGAACTAATTGGGATTTAATTCGTTCTGGTATGGAAGTCATCGATGTTAGTTTTGTAAATCACAACGCTAACGAAGTTTCAGTTGGTACGTTTGAGTCTGATGATCCAAATTTTGTTTATCCAGATGACCGTAAATATGTTCTTTTCGGTTTGAATGGTGTAACAAACTTGGAACCAAGTGATGCTAGTGTCCCTGTCATCTTTTATAAAGACAGTTCAGGCAGTGGTTTCAGTGGTACAGTATGTGTTGACTTTGACTTCTTTGAAGAAATTATCATTGATGTTGAAGGCGATGTAACTGGCACACTCAAATTTACACGATGCACGTTTAATCCAGCTGATATTTCAGATACCTGGGTTCCTGCGCTTGTGTCAATTCCTGGTCCAAACGAAGCTCCTATAATTGCTGAACATGGAATCAACATTGTTAATGATGATGTTGACCCTGAGAATCGTTTTCCTATTGTTTATTTAGGTCAACCTATTCTTGATGAAGCAAATATAAGTCCTTCAGGTCTGGATATTGGTGTCGAAACAGCAGTACTTTTTGGTATTGTTGATGCAAGAACTGGCGCTGTATGTTTACCAATTGATTTATTCTTTGGTTACTTATCGCCTAAAATTGCTGCGGAACCTGATGCTAACGTGTCATATCCGTACACCAATGAAGAACTTGCATTACAAATGGGTGATGATCGTGTAGTAAGTAATATCACATTTTTGTCTAACTGTGTATATGACCTTGCTGATTATCAATAGCGGTGATTCACAACTTTAATGGAGTAAATTGCCGTGAGTATCATATGGTATAAACTACAGTATATCTTAGAATATACAGAAATAACAACCGTTGATGCTAAACAACTTGGAAAATTGAAGAGGAGACAAGACAAAACTTTTGGGAGTAAAACTTTTTTACTCCCCCGTTTTTTATCTTATCTTTGGGAGTTTAATTTTTTTTACTCCCCCTCTTTTTTTCAAAGTTTCTAAACCAAATCTTTCACCAGAAATTTATAATAAATATTTAGTTATTAGAATTATTAATTATCTTTTTATTCCTATATACAAAAGCTAGAAAAGCCATAGAAAGCAATAATTCAGCCATCTCAGGATCATAAAAAAGAAATAATACAATATTAAACCCTTCCATCCCATATTCCATGATACTTAAATCTATATAGCCTGCTATTGATTTAAATTGCCAAAAAACACCTAAAAAAGATAAAATAAAATAAAATATTAATGTTTTATCGGGACAATAAACAGAAATATTTTCACCTAATTTTCTTTTCAATATAAATCTAGAGGAAATTCCATATAAACAAATTAAAAGAAATATAAAGTCAAAAAGACTGCTTAGATCAAAATCTACAAATTCAAAATTATGAATATCAAATTCGCTTTGATTATTATATTCTGCAAAAAAATGTGGCGACTTAAAACCTATGATCCTCTGCCCCCAGCTAATTTCTTCCATCGCAATAAAGAAACATAATGCAGAAATCATTAAATAAAATAGCTTTCTTCCCCTATATTTACCTGAATAAAACTTAGCTATTAAGAATGAGAGATAACTGGCAATAAGATAAAAAACTACAGTCAGATATTCGACAATCCCATCTTCATCACGAAAATCAAGATAAGATTCCTCATCAATTGTCCTGAAAATTTCAGTAAACAGATAAAAAACAAGAGGAAAAATAAATATTACTTTATCTAAACAAGATTTTCTTTCTGTTATTTTCTTCTTCACATAAATTCTGCTTTTTTCAACAAACTATAGGGTAATTGAATCTACTAGACCCCTAACAGCATCTACTGACTTATCAAAACCTTCTTTCTCATCATCTTGAAGAGAAACTTCAATAATTTTTTCTACACCATTTGAACCAATAACAACTGGAACACCAACATATAAATCATCTACACCATACTCACCTTGTAAATATGCAGCACAAGGCATAACTCTACGTTTATCCTTCAAATAACTTTCAGCCATATCAATAGCTGCTGATGCAGGTGCATAAAATGCTGATCCTGTTTTTAATAGCCCAACTATCTCAGCTCCACCATCTCTTGTACGCTGGATAATTTGATCAAGCTTATCTTGAGTTGTCCACCCCATATCTACCAAATCCGTAACAGGAATCCCGGCAACTGTGCTATATCTAGGAAGTGGAACCATAGTATCACCATGCCCACCAAGAACAAATGCCGTAACATCTTCAACTGAAACATTAAACTCTTCAGAAAGAAAATAACGGAATCTAGCAGAATCCAACACACCAGCCATACCAACAACTTTACTTGCATCAAAGCCTGTTTTTTCTTTCATTACCCATACCATTGCATCAAGCGGATTCGTGATAACTATAACGAATGCATTAGGAGCATTTTCTTTTATACCAGCTGCAACAGAGGAAATAACCTTAGTGTTAGTAGCTATAAGGTCATCTCTACTCATACCAGGTTTGCGAGCTATACCAGCGGTAACGATACAAACATCTGCATCTTTAATATATGCATAATCTGACGTACCTTTAAAATGTACATCAAATTTCTCAATGGGTGAACTTTCTGCCAAATCAAGACCTTTTCCTTGCGGAACACCATCAACAATATCAAACAAGACCACGTCTGCAAGCTCTTTAAGACCTGCTAAATGAGCTAATGTTCCACCAATATTACCTGCACCAATTAATGCAATTTTCTTACGACCTGACATTTTGACCCCTATATAAATAGATATGTGAATTTATTAAACAGTTACCCGCTAATATTATAACTAAAAACTAGAATAGCAGAAAACTATATGGACCTTATACACCCACTAAATAAAGCGATAAAGCAAAATATTAATTAATTTAATTTTATTCAATATCATCTACCCTAACCTTGATATAACTGCCGGGTGCATCTTCAATAGCCTTTACTTTACCATCACCTACAATCCTTTTTTCTACCATTTCTCCACCGTAATTATTAGAATCCATCCAGCTCTTCCAGTCTATCCACCAAGAATTCTTATGTTCAGTCGTATTTTTAAACCATTCTTGTGGATCGCTTGGATAATTAACCATAGCTTCATCACAGGCCCAATAACCATATTTTTTCTTTGACGGCGGGTTAACAACTCCTGCCACATGACCAGAGCCACTTAACACAAAACGCTTATTACCCTTAAATAAACCAGTAGAATCATAAACTCCCTCCCATGGAGCTATACGATCCTCAATAGTAGCAATCATATAAGATGGAGTTTCTACCTCAGAAAGATCTATATCTACTCCACAAATATTAAGTCCTCCCTTATCTTTTAACAGATTATCCTTATACATATTTTTTAAATAATATAAATGCATTGCAGCAGGCATATTGGTAGAATCAGAATTCCAATATAAAAGATCAAACGGAAATGAGGTTTTACCAAAAATATAATTATTCACAACAAAAGACCAAATTAGATCATTCGCACGCAACATACTGAACATTTTTATCATGTCACGTCCTCTAAAATATCCTCTGCGTTCCAGTTTTTTCTCTAATTCTTTAATTTTATCATCACTAACAAATAAGCCTAATTCACCTGAATTCTCGAAATCCATCAATGTAGTAATAAATGTAGATGATTTCACCCTATCTATCTGATTCTTCTTTGTTAAATAAGAAAGTGCTATTGAAAGAAGTGTTCCACCAAGACAATAACCAATCAAGTTTATATCAGGCTTACCAACTATTTTCTCAATAATATCAATAGGCTCAAGCACACCTTCTTGTAAATAGTTATTAAAATCCTTACCCGAAAGCTCTCTTCCCGGATTTACCCAAGAAGTTATAAAAACTGTATAACCCTGATCAACCAACCACTTAACAAAAGAATTTTTCTCCTGCATGTCCAAAACATAATATTTGTTAATCCATGGAGAAATAATATAAATTGGGGCATCATGAACTTTATCTGTAGTTGGAGAATATTGTATTAATTGCAATAGATCATTTTCAAAAACCACCTTACCCTCAGTGCATGCGATATCAACGCCTAACTGAAATGCTTCCGGATCACTCATACTAATATGAAAATCACCTTGTTTGCCACGCAGATCCTTTAAGAAATTATTAAGTCCATTAACAACATTCTTTCCATTTGAATCAATTGTTTCCCTTATAGCTACAGGATTTGTAAACATAAAGTTACTTGGAGAAATGGCATCAATATAATGCCTTATGTAAAAAGAAATATTTTTAGAAGAATGACTATTAATATCATCATTAAATTCATCAACAGTATTTTCTAACCAATCACCTACCATTAAATATGATTGCTTAATGAAATCAAATAGCACGTTATCCTGCCATTCATCATCCTTAAAACGCTTATCCTTTGAATCAGGAGTATAAATATCTTTAATTTGACTAGAATCCTCAGATATTATTTTCTGAGATGTATTGGCCCAAAGATCAAAATAGTTCTTATACAAGTTAAATTGAGCATTAACCATTTTTTCAGGGTCGGCCGCCATTCTTGAAAAAACATCGACGAAAGATTCAAACATATCCTCCTGAAATAACATTAAATCTGTATCACTAGTAGTATTGCAATAATATTTAGAAATTTCAGATATAATATTTCCGCATAGATCAGAAATTACAGCAGAATTTTCTGCTATTTCATTTATATTTTTGGTAGAAGCTGCTGGCATAAAATTTTCCCCTAACATACCTTTAAACAAGAATTAGTATTCTTACATACATATATACATAATATACTTATATTTTTGCTAATTTCATGACTTTATGATAATATAAAGTCGCTACACTAATAAAGTAGATATTTTTTATTAGCAATTGGATAATGGATTTATATGACAAAAACAATCTCAAAACTTTTAACTATATCATTAGTTACTCTCCTTTTATCAAATTGCGGCTTTCCTGGTTGGGCAAAAAGAATGGGTGACAAATTACCCGTTTATGGAGATGCGAAGAGGTGTACAGACTGGCTTTGTTTTGGAGATGACAAAAAGAGCAAAACTACGGAAAATAAATCACAACATCGTAGAAAACTACAAAATACTGCAAATATGCCAAAGAGCAGCTCACCGCACATGAAAGCAAATACCACAAAATACAATCAACAATATCAGGGACAGAATAAGAACTATTCAAAAAAATATGAGAAGAATCCTTTCCTAGCAACAGATTCTAATTTCAAAAGTGGCGATGCTGGGACACCCCCTCCTATGCCGCCAATGGGTGCAATACCACCTGGTGCACCGTCTAGACCACCAACACAGGCAGAAGCTAAAAATATAAAAGCATGGAACCCTGATAGTGATGATATGTCATTCGATCCAAATTTTGATCCAGAAGCATTCCGACCAGAAAATGTTAAGATAAGACAGGAAGCTGCAAAAAAAGCTGCAGAACAAGACTATAAAAATTCCGGCCTAAAACAGCATGAAATAGAAGCAAAATGGAAGAATGATCTCCCTGAAGGACCTTTAGGTGAAGTAAGAAAATCCATAGACTGGTAGAATCTAATCAAAAATAGTTTAATTACATATAAATTAATTAGTTTTTGTTAAAATAATTAACAAAAAATCAATATAGATTTGACTAAATTACTATTTATACTTATTCTGTTGGTGTATTTTGCTTTTTATGTACACAATATATTGAGTTTTAAACAATATAGCCAATGTAAGTAAAGTACAGCACTGTAATACAGATATGTTAATAAAGAGGGCTATAAATGCTAAATAAAGTATTAAAATTAAAAAGTATGACAAAAAGAATATCAATTCTATCTTTTCTTGCCGCCTCTTTATTCGCCACTTCAGGATGTTCTGTCTACGATTCCTACAAGGAATATATGGGTTATGACAGATATGAATGGGATGACTCAGTTAGCTATATTGACGAACCCCATAAATTGCCTTGTAAACAGGTTAGCACTAAAGAAGCTCCAAGATTATGTGATGGCACATTAATCAGCGCAGCAGAAAAGAAAAATAAAAAATAACAATCACAAAATACTATGTTTGACCATGAATTTTACCGAATAAGGAGGCTTCCTCCTTATGTTTTCGCTGAAGTAAATAAAGTTAAAGCTGAAGCTAGAAAACAAGGAAAAGATATAATCGACTTTGGAATGGGAAATCCTGATTCCAAAACACCTGACCATATAGTAGAAAAACTCAGGGAAACTGTTCTAGACCCGACATCTCATGGCTATTCAGTATCAGCAGGCATTCTGGGACTAAGAAAAGCTGTAGCAAATTATTATGATAGACGCTTTAATGTAAGCATTGATCCTGAAACTGAAGTAACTGTTAGCCAAGGCTCTAAAGAAGGCCTATACCATTTGGCTACAGCAATTACGAGACCAGGTGACTTCGTTCTTGTACAAAATCCAAGTTATCCTATACATGCATTTGGCTTCATACTTGCAGAAGCAAATGTAAGATTAATGCCAAGAGATTTCTCAAACAAAGACCATGAATCTGACTTTCTTAATCAACTAAAGCTAGCTGTAGAAAATAGTAGCCCTAAACCCGTAGCAGTTGTAGTTAACTACCCGTGCAATCCAACTGCTGAAGTAGCTTCACTTCCTTTTTATGAAGAAATTATCTCTTTCTGCAAAAAACATGAAGTAATCGTAATTTCTGACCTTGCATATAACGAAATATATTTTGACGAAGAAAACCCTCCACCATCAATTTTACAAGTGAAGGATGCCAAAGATATAGCTGTAGAATTTACAACAATGAGCAAAACATACTCTATGGCAGGATGGAGAGTAGGTTTCTGTGCAGGCAATAAAGATCT
>Ga0316207_10004912_pt1 | contig 11336 bp, 13 predicted proteins | sample 6weekpyrite_MG_FD_204943 | JGI IMG/M metagenome (GOLD analysis project Ga0316207, IMG submission 204943) | Microbial mat bacterial communities from mineral coupon in-situ incubated in ocean water Damariscotta River, Maine, United States -... | ecosystem: Environmental > Aquatic > Marine >...
GTTTACCGGATCGGATGCGGTGAGTTTGACAATCACGGCTGTAAAAATGACCGTCATCGGTCCGGTTGGCTCCGAGATCAGTGTCGGTGAACCGCCAAACAAGGCTGCGAACAGGCCGACCATAATCGCGCCATACAGCCCGGCTTCAGCACCGGCGCCGGATGCGACACCAAAGGCGAGCGCCATGGGTAATGCAATGACTGCCGCGGTAACGCCGCCGAAAATATCACCACGAACGTTCTGCAAATGTATTTCGTTAAAGATCCGCATTAGATTCCAAGCCTGATTTATTGTTATGAATGTAAATGATATATTAATTTTAACTGATGTAATCTATAAATACTGCACACTGTTATTCTATGAAGCTATACTGTATTTATGATGAAAATGACCGGCACACATAAGATAAAGAATTTGTTCTGTCAATGTGCCGAACTTAGTATCTCTCTTAAAATAATTATCCTACTCTTAATTCTGTTTATGGTGGTTGCAGGCAGTGGCGCATTGGTGCTTCATAAGCTGAATATTTTCAATCGTGATGCTTATGCTATTAACAATCTTGGTGTTATTCGCGGCACCATACAACGTGTTAGCAAGCGCGAACTGGCCGATATAAGATCAGGACAACTGATTGATAATGTCGATCAGACACTTGAAGATATTAACCGTACTTATTTGAAGGGCAATTCGGGCATTAATTATCTTCAGCTGGATAAAATCAACAAGAAATTTTTAGCGCTCGAAACTTGTTGGAAAAAACTGAAGGTACCACTTGAAACTGGTACGAAAAACTCGCAAAGTAAACAGGAAATAATCACTCTCAGTGAACAATGCTGGGACCTTGCTAATAATCTCACTTATACAATTCAGAAACAAAGTGAGTCTAAGCTCGCTGAATATAAGCAACTGATTGTTAATATCTCTATTCTGGTGAGTTTGTTTATATTTATTATTATTTCCGTTGTTTATAAAATAGTACGAAAATCGCTTGAAGTAGATATCATTACTGACCCTATGACAAAGCTATATAATCGCAGTTTTTTCATACAAATACTTGAAAAGCAAATTCAACTTAATAAACGCTATGGCACTCCTTTTTCATTATTGCTATACGACATCGATCATTTTAAAAAAATCAATGATAGTTTTGGTCACCAGCGTGGTGATGAGGTACTGATTCGCTTTGCATCGATACTAAAAGCCAATGCGCGCAATGTTGATTATGTATTTCGTATTGGTGGTGAGGAGTTTGCAACCATTGCATCACATTGTGATCTTGGCCAGGCTGGAATTATTGCTAACAAATATAAAAAAATAACATCGAACTATGACTTTAATATTGACAGAAAAATGACTATCAGCACCGGTATTGCAGAATACGATAATAATGAAGCCTCTGATGAACTTGTATTTCGTGCTGACAAAGCCTTATACAAAGCCAAAGCTTCTGGACGTGATACCATAATGTTGGCTGACAAGACCCAGTAACAGTAATAAAAACAGATAGCCAAAGAATGAATAATTCAAATTCATATCACAATGCCTAAATGGGTTTGTGTCGGCGAATGAGTCTGCGTAAAATTGTAATTCAATTTCTATGAATAATATTTAGTTAACTTTAAGGCTAAACGATGACTCACCCAATTATCGAAGATCTGCTATGGCGGCATGCCACCAAAAAATACGATGCAACAAGAAAGGTTTCAGAACAGGATCTTGATGTGTTATTTGAGGCAATGCGCCTCTGTGCCTCATCGATTAACTCACAACCGTGGCGGTTTGTCGTTATTGAAAGTGATGTGGCGAAACAGCGCATGAATAGCACCTTTGCTGATAAACATCAGTATAACCAGCCTCACGTGTTTGATAGCTCACATATTATTCTTTTTGCTTATAACCCGTATTACACGCGCGATAATTATGCGCAAGTTGTCGATAAAGGGATTGAGGATAAGCGCACCAAGCCTGAGGATCGTGAAAATGCCTTTGGTGTATTTAGCTTTGCCGAGTTTAATACAGATGAAACAGGAAACACGAGTTGTTGGACAAAGGCACAAACCTATCTTGCTTTTGGTAATGCCTTACATGTTCTGGCTCGCCTAAGAATAGATTCTACACCTCTTGAAGGCATTGACATTGACCTGGTCAACGAAGAATTTAAAGAGGAGCTTGATGGCTATCAGTGTGACGTGGCTCTGGCGATTGGGTATCATCATCCTGATGATGACTACAATGCAAAACTTCCCAAATCACGATTTAAGTTGGAGAATATTTTAGTGCGTATATAAGAAGCGCATAACAAATAGTGCAATATGGTTAATAAAGTAGACATTAAAACACCAGATGAACTCGCTAGTATGCATACGGGAACATTAATGAAGCGCCGCGAGGCACTACTAAAATGTGAGGAATCATTTAAGTCATCAGATCTTAATGGTTACGAAACAAAACCATTAACTAGTGAAACGGGATTGATTCAATTCAAAGATACACCTGAATGGCAGCAAGCGTATAGTGAGTTAAAGAGCGTACTTTCCAAGCGTGAGAATATACCTAATAAGCAAGAGCGAAAACAGATTCGAAAAGAAAAAGCAAAGAGATCAATGTGAGATAAACACACAAAGGCTCGTTGTTAAATCTACCGATAGATGACAAAAGAAGGCTAAAATGAAAGATAACAAGATTAAATTAGATGCGGAAAAAATGAACAGCCCTAGCTATAAATTGTTGGTGGCTACGCCTATGGCGGCAATCATGTTGAGTGGCAAACAAAATAGTGAATGGTCAGGGTTATTGGCTTCTATCGGGCCGGTTTACAGTTCAGCAGCTAAAGATACGAGTGGTGAGGTTCATGAGGCACTGATAACGGTTGCTTTTATGTTACAAGGTGGTGATGGCATCATTAGGCAATTTTTTGATAATGATAGTTTAGGTTTTGAACGATTAATGGAAGTGTCTGCGACAGGTGCCGATGTCTGGATGTGTAAAATAGCTGATAAGGAAATTGATCAATCTGATGTTATAAAATTATTTCAGGCGATTCAATCTGGTTTAATTGAAACGGTTGGTGAATTGCGTGAAGAAAATGAAATTATTGATCAGCTTATTCAAACTCAGGATAAGGTCATTGAGCATATTGAATCGTCAAATTAAGATTGTCTGAGATATTTTAGCGATTGCTTCGGACCTTTGGCTTTTTAGGCTTTACATAGGTTCCGTCGCGTTTTGCTTTCGCTTCGCGCTTGGCCTTGGCTTTTTTCTTTTCAGCCGTAGTATGGCGAGGTTTGTCTTTACGTTTGCCTTTTGCTTTAGGCTTGGCTTTTGATTTCTCGGTGGTTTTGGGCTTTGGTTTACGTTTAGCGACACGTTCTGTCGCACGCGAGGAGTTTTTTTCTTTGCTAAAGGCCGATATCTTTAGTTGTTGCCCTGCAACCCAGACTTTTTTCAAATCGCTAATGGTGTTTTTTGATATCCCTTCAGGGAGATCAACCAGACTGTAATCACCGTAAATACTGATTTGGCCCATATTTTTGCTGTCTATGCCACCTTCATTGGCAATGGCACCGACGATATTACCGGGTTTTACTTTATGGCTATGACCAACTTCAATACGGTAACGCACCATACCTTCTTCAGTCGCCATGTCGGGTCGTTCGGTACGTTTACTGTCACGTCTACCTCGGTCATTACGATCACGACCACGCGATGGACGTGCATCACGTTCCCAGTTTTCTTTTGCACTACGGTGTGGTTTGTTTTGTAGCAGGAAGGGCACATCACCTTGTAGTAAGTGAGCCAGTGCGGCAGCAATTTCTAATGCAGGAATATTATGCTCTTGTTGGTATTGTTCGATCATTTGATAAAACAATCCCAGTTCTTCCGTTGCCATGGTGTCTGTGATGCGTTGTTGAAACTTGGCAATACGGGCATCATTAATCAATTCGGTTGATGGCAATTCCATCATTTCGATTTTTTTCTTGGTAGCTTTTTCAATCGAATGCAATAAACGTTTTTCACGTGGCGCAACAAACAAGATCGCATCACCTTCACGACCTGCACGACCAGTACGTCCGATACGATGGATATAGGCTTCGGTATCGTAAGGAATATCGTAGTTAATGACATGACTGATACGTTGTACGTCTAGCCCACGTGCAGCGACATCGGTTGCAACTAAAATATCAATTTTTTCTTTTTTTAGATCTTCAATAGTGCGTTCACGTTGCTTTTGTTGAATATCGCCATTAAGTGCCGCAGCGGAATATCCACGTGCCTGAAGCTTTTCAGCGAGTTCAACGGTGGCAATTTTAGTACGAACAAAAAGGATCGCCGCATCGAAGGGCTCGGCTTCTAAAATACGTGTGAGTGCATCGAGCTTATGCAATCCGCTGACTGGCCAGAAGCGTTGGCGTATGGTGCTCGCGGTAGCGGTTTTATCCTTGATAGTGATTTGCTCAGGATTATTCAGGTACTTGGTGGCAATGCGACGAATTTGTGTTGGCATGGTCGCAGAGAAAAGCGCAATTTGTCTTTGTTCTGGCAGTTGTTCCATCACCCATTCAACATCGTCAATGAAGCCCATGCGCAGCATTTCATCCGCTTCATCCAGCACCAGCGCTTTGAGGTTATCGAGTTTCATTGTGCCACGACGCATGTGATCCATAACGCGGCCAGGTGTACCCACAATGACATGAACGCCACGCTCTAATGCGCGGATTTGTGTTCGGTAATCTTGCCCACCGTAAACAGGCAGGACATGAAAACCTTTCATGTATTTAGCGTATTTTTGAAATGCCTCAGAGACCTGAATCGCCAGCTCACGGGTTGGCGCTAACACTAATACCTGAGGATCTTTTTGTTTAAGATCGAGGTTAGATATAAGTGGCAGGGCAAAGGCGGCGGTTTTACCGGTACCGGTTTGTGCCTGACCGAGCACATCATTACCTTCGAGTAGCAGCGGAATTGTTTGCGCTTGAATCGGTGAAGGGCTTTCATAGCCGACTTCATCCAGCGCCTTAAGTAGCGACTTGTTTAACGCTAAATCAGCAAAGGTGGTGGTCGTGTCGGAGCTCATGTGCGGTACCTAAATATAGAATCTGAAGTGCCCTGTTGAAAGGGTCGCGTAGTGTAACGGTTTGTTTGGCCGGTTGCATGCATTATTTGACAAAAAACCGTTTTATTACCGCGGTTTAGGTTAAGATTATCTGTGTTGAGGTGCTATTTAGTTTGTTAATCGGCGTGTTTAGACAAAATTGGGTAGTTTTATGCCATTTTTTAGATTTTTACAAGAAGGGTCGTTTAATAATGGATGTTAGTGAAATTATTGCTTCACCTTTTTTTATCGCCGCTATTTTTTTTGTTATTGCCTTTATTTATTCTTCTGTCGGCTTGGGGGGCGGTTCCTCTTATACTGCCATGATGGCTATCATGGGCTTTAGTGTATTGGCTATCCCCATGATTTCGCTATCGCTTAATGTGTTGGCGACGACAGTGAGTAGTTTTAATTTTATCCGTAAGAAACATTTGAAGTGGCGACTCATTACTCCTTTTTTAGTGACATCAATTCCGATGTCGTACTATGGGGGTTCATTACACCTGTCAAAAGAGATTTTTTATTGGGTGTTATGGGTGTCGCTGTGTTTTATTGCTGCGCGTATCTATTTTTGGCGAGATACAAAATTATCGCTCAATCTAAGTGAAACTAATAAAATAATTTTATCATTGTTGGCAGGGTCTATACTTGGACTGGTAGCAGGTATCGCCGGGATTGGTGGTGGTGTTTATTTAGTACCTTTAATTATTTTACTGGGTCTTGGTACAGCAAAACAGGCGGCCGCCTGTGGCGTTGTTTTCATCTGGATAAACTCTTTTTTTGGACTGTTATCGCGCTTACAATACAATCCAATGGAATTAGGGGTGTTTCCTTATTTAGTCGTGGCCGTTGTTATGGGGGCCTGGATGGGTTCTTATATGGGCGCGGTTAAGTTCTCGGCTAAAAGTATGGAAAGAATATTAGGGGTCATTATTCTTGTGGCCATTTTTGCACTTAGCAGAAAATTATTTCTCTTCTAGGTATTCATGGAGGAAGTGATATGAAAGTTGTTTTTTTTAATACGAAACAGTATGACAAAGACTATTTCAATATGGCTAATCTGAATGGCCAACACCAACTCGTCTTTCTTGAAGCAAAATTATCACTTGAGACTGCACTACTAACTCAAAATGCTGAAGCAGTGTGTGTATTTGTTAATGATACGGTTAATGCAGATATTATTGCCCGGTTATCCGAGCAAGGTGTTAAGTTGATAGCACTACGTTGTGCCGGTTTTAATAACGTGGATTTAGTGGCAGCGGCTGAGCATGGCATTAAGGTGGTGCGCGTACCTGCTTATTCACCCAATGCGGTAGCCGAATATACGATCGGGCTTATGTTGGCGTTAAATCGTAAAATTCATCGTGCGTATTGTCAGGTTCGAGAGGGTAACTTTTCCTTAAAAGGGCTGCTTGGTTTTGATATGGCAGGCAAAACAGCGGGTATTATTGGTACAGGTAAAATAGGTTCTCTGGTTGTGCGGACATTGCGTGCAATGGATGTGAATGTTTTAGCTTATGCACCACACGTAAACCAGGATTGTGTCAATGCCGGGGCGCGTTACGTTGATATTGATACTTTATTCTCCGAATCAGATGTTATTTCATTACACTGCCCATTAACGACGGATACACACCATATTATTAATGCCGCCGCGATTGAAAAAATGAAAACCGGTGTGATGATACTGAATACTAGTCGTGGCGCGGTGATTGATACCACCGCAGTGATTGCGAGTTTAAAAACCGGCAAGATTGGTATGTTGGGTCTCGATGTGTACGAACAGGAAGAAGACCTGTTTTTTGAAGATCACTCCTATGAAATTATCACCGATGATGAATTTGAGCGCTTGTTAACCTTTCCCAATACACTCGTGACCGCTCATCAGGGATTTTTTACCAGTGATGCAATGGTTAATATTGCAGAGACAACCCTGGGTAATATTAGTCAGTATCAAGTTACACCAGATAAACTTGATAACGAAGTGCTGCTGCCTTAGCTGAGGACTAAAGATGAAGACACTTAAATTTATTAAAGTTATTTTTTCTATTATTGGTTTGGGAATGCTGGTTGGCAGTATTTTTCTTTATCAAAATACATCTGAGTTTCTGGCAAAAGCAGTAAAGGCTGAAGGGGTTGTGATTGACCTTGTACGTAAGCGTTCATCGGATAGCACAACCTATGCCCCTACAATCAGGTTTACGACAAACAATGGCACGATGATTGAATTCACCTCATCGACAAGCAGTAACCCGCCATCTTATTCCAGAGGTGAGCAGGTAGCGGTGCTTTATTTACCTGAACAACCTGATGAAGCCAAAATAAACGGTTTCTTCTCGCTGTGGGGAGCTGCAGTGATTGTTGCAGGGATTGGTACAGTATTTTTCCTTGTTGGATTTGGAATGATTTTTTACGGTATTCGTAAACAGCGCAAGAAAGAACATTTATTACAGCGTGGTACGCGTATTAATACCGATTTTCAGTCAGTCAATAGAAATACATCAGTAAAGGTAAATGGTCGTAGTCCTTTTATTATTAGTAGTCAGTGGCTCAATCCTCGAACCAATGAGTTGCATATCTTTGAGAGTGAGAGCATTTGGTTTGATCCAGAGGATCATATTAAAGGCGAGTCTGTTTTGGTTTATATCGACCCGAATGATCCATCTGAGTACTATATGGATATTTCTTTTTTACCGGCGCTAGCAAAAACGTAATAGGTTATTTATGCAAATTTGGGTTGATGCCGATGCTTGTCCAAAGCCGGTGAAGGATATTTTATTTCGTGCTGCAGAACGCTGCAAAGTGATGGTCAGTCTGGTGGCTAACCAGCCCTTGTATACGCCCCCTTCAAAGTACCTTGCTACGGTGCAAGTACCGGCTGGTTTTGATGTCGCTGATAATGAAATTGTGAAGCGTTGCGAAGCCGGTGATCTGGTGGTCACTGCCGATATTCCACTTGCCGCGGAAGTGATTGAGAAGCAGGCGATAGCGCTAAACCCGCGTGGTGAACTGTATACACCGGAAAATATACGGGAACGGCTTAATATGCGTGATTTTATGTCTGAATTACGTGATACCGGTATTCAGACAGGTGGGCACGCCAGTTACGGCAATAAAGAAAAGCAGGCGTTTGCTAATCAGTTAGATAAGCTTCTCGCACAGAGCTAAGGAGATTCGAGATGGTAGGAGGTTGGCTGGCTGGATTAGAGGTTTTGGTCTTGTTCGCGGTGCTAGTTTTAATATGGCTGCTCTGGAAATTCCTTTAAGTTATTGATTTTAAATAATAAGAATAAAATTGCCTTAATTTTTTGAATAAATTGACGATAGCCTTAGTAATAAAGGTCAATTTTCGGTGTCGAACAATTATGCGATGTAAAATACTTCTATTCACTAGCTTATTACTGGCAGGTACGGCCACTGCGGATAATGCTGATCTTATTCAGGAATTGAAGGAAATTCCACCAGAGGTGGAAATGTCTGTGGCTGGTACACCTGTGCCATTATCGCAATCAGTGCAGGATCAAGTGGCAACGGGGATGACGACCTTATTACAGACTTGTCGTATTGATTCAAAAACCAGCACACTGGCATTTCAAAAGTTGAATGGTTCATTACCCTTTGACTGGGATCGTGCGACTGATCCGCTTCGTAACACGTCTTATTTATTAGTGTCTTTGGGTAAATTGGCAAAATTGCGCGCAGGAAATAAAACTGTGTATGCGCAAAAGTTATTACTTGAAACCCCTGCTGGAAATTGGCCTCGTAAATATATGGTGACGTCAGACGGACGTAATGCGATCCAATTTAGCCGTTGTTCCGGTTTGGTTGTCGTGGATGTCATCTGTATTCCAGAGGTGTTGGCACAACTCCCTAAAGACTATGCCCGTGCTTGCAGTGTGTTACCGCCTAAAAGCAGTGAAGTTGTGAAGTAGCTTGATTTTTTTAGCTAACACGCCAAAATAGCTAATTATTGATGTTATTGCCAAGGTTAATATTATGCGACGATTGATCATACTAAGTTGTCTGGTTTTCATGTTTGGCACATCCGCGTCTTATGCGGCTGAGTCAGTGACCAAGACGGGTGAGTTTAAAGGGGTTAAGTTAGTCGAGATCCCTGCCTGGTTTAAATCTTCATTCCTGAATATAAAAGATGATGTTGAAGAAGCCGCCGAGTCAGGTAAGCGTGTGATGGTTTATTTTCATCAGAACGGTTGCCCTTATTGTGCCAAATTAGTCAATGATAATTTCAAAGATAAGAAAACAGTTGATTACATGGCGAAGCATTTTGATGCAATAGATATGAATATGTGGGGTGATCGGGAAGTCGTTGGCCTAGATGGAAAGGATTATAATGAAAAATCCTATGCGGCCAGTTTAAAAGTCTGGTTTACACCGACTATTTTATTTTTTGATGAAAAAGGCAAAGTGGCATTACGCATTAATGGCTACTACCCTAAAGACAAATTTTTGATTGCTTTACGCTATGTTGCAGAAAAGAAAAATACGCAACTGGCCTTTTCGGAATATTATAAAAAATTCTCGCAAACTAAAAAACCAGGCAAGTTAATTTCAGAAAGTCTTTTTGTTAAGCCAAGTTATGATCTGAAAAAATTAAAGCAGGATAAAAAGCCACTGGCGATTTTATTTGAACAGGCAGATTGTAAGGACTGTGAGCATCTTCATAATGTCAGCCTGAAAGATAAAGATACGCTTGATATACTTAAACAGTTTAATATCGTGCAGTTAGACCGTTGGGCAGATACTCCTGTTATTGATCTGGACGGAAAACCAACAACTGCTAAAAAACTGGCGGATAAGCTTAATATCGCTTTTGCACCATCGGCTGTTCTCTATGATAAGGGTGTTGAAATAATTCGTATTGAGGCTTTTCTAAAGAGTTTTCATGTGCAGTCAGTATTTGATTACGTGTTATCAGCAGGATATAAAAAAGAAACCAGTTTCCAGCGTTACCTTGAACATCGTGCTGATGTCATTCGCGAGAAGGGCAAAACGGTTGATATCTGGAAGTGAGTTTATTAAGCCTTTAATAGATTAACCGCATGGCTGGTTTTTTCTACTAGCACATCAAGTGGTTCGAGTTGTTCATCAAGACCATTGAAATCCCATAGCCCATGATCGGCTAATTGGCTGGGGGTTATATTTCCCATTGCGGCATAAATGTTACCCGGGATTTTGGGGTTTTCTGCCGCCAAATCAGCAATGAGTTTTTTAACTTTCTGGCGGGTCAGGTTTTCCTGTGAACCACAAAGGTTACAGGGAATGATCGGGAATTGTTCACGTTCAGCGTATTCTGCAATATCATCTTCACGACAATAAGCCAGCGGGCGTATAACAATATGCTTTTTATTATCGGTGAGTAATTTTGCAGGCATTGATCGTGTTGCACCGCTGTACATTATCGACATTAACAGGCTTTCGATCATGTCATCACGATGATGACCGAGGGCGACTTTTACAAAACCATTTCGTTCTGCCCAGGTGTAGATATTGCCGCGTCTGAGTCGAGAGCATAGTGAACAGGTTGTTTTTCCTTCGGGGGTCTTATCCATGACGACTGAGTAGGTGTCACGGGTTAATATTTCGAAGTCGTAGTTGTGTTCGGTCAACCAGCTACGCAGGTTCGAGTCATCCCAGCCGGGTTGCGATTGATCCAGCGTGAATGAAAATACATCGAAGGGAACATGTGCTTTTACTTTGAGTTTGTGTAAAAGCTGCAATAAGGTAAACGAATCTTTACCACCAGATAGACACACCATGATGCGGTCGCCTGACTGGATCATCTTATAGTCGGCGATGGCCCTGCCTAGATTACGTAACAGCTTTTTTTCGAGCTTGTCGTGAGCCATGATCAGTTCCTGATGATTGTACTGGTCAGGCAAAAAAGGCAGCCGAAGCTGCCTTTTTCGTACTAACCTGGGTACAAAACTTACGCTTTGTGAGCACCCATGTTGTCAGTGTTCTTTTCAGTACCGTCGTCGTAACCGGCCTGGTATGCGTCAGTGATGCGCTGTTCTTCACGCAGAGGGTTCTGCATGTAACCGCTCATCCAGCCGTCCATGTATTCTGCACTGATGCCTTCGCTCTCCATCTTGGAGACTGTGTCGTAGTAAGCTTGGTCCATAATGTTGCTCCCATTAATGGTGAGTTAATAAATTCGAAACGAGATTGTAGAGACTGACGCGACAACATGCAATATTAGATATTATATACTTACTAAAATACT
>Ga0316207_10004913_pt1 | contig 11333 bp, 11 predicted proteins | sample 6weekpyrite_MG_FD_204943 | JGI IMG/M metagenome (GOLD analysis project Ga0316207, IMG submission 204943) | Microbial mat bacterial communities from mineral coupon in-situ incubated in ocean water Damariscotta River, Maine, United States -... | ecosystem: Environmental > Aquatic > Marine >...
CAAAACTGGCGGCTTTTTTGGCCGTTTCTGGGGTGGCGGAATGTCTGGTGACGCGCCTAAGCGTGAACCAGGAGGCCAGGGTGATGATTCACATAGTGATACAGACCTTCAACTCGAAGTTGAATTGGCGCAGGGCGACGAGGATGAAATTATTCCGGGCTATTACGCCATATCAGCCCACATTCGAGGCACTCTGAATCATTTGCTGAATCAGTTGTCGTTCCCGGAAAGTGCGAGTCGGGAAGCGGCCAGTTTACGTTCGCGCATTGCGACCGAGTTGAACTGGTATGAGCTTGGACCAACACTAGATGACCTCGCGAGTCTGGTTATTTCCGTGGTTGGAAAAGGCCAGCGGGATTTTGAAAACTTTCTGATGGAACTGGATCATCGACTGGGTAAAGTTCAGGATTTCCTATCGGAAAGTCAGCAAGCAGATCAAGATCGAACAGGAAACAGCAAAGCATTTGGTCGTGCAGTAAGAGAACATGTCAATGAGTTAACCTTAGACGTGAACAATACCAGTGATATTGAAGACCTCAAACAGTCAATCACAGATCATCTGGATCGTATTTCCAAAGAGATGGACAGCTTCTCTGCAGAAGAACAACAACGCGAGAACGAAAAGCAAGCCGAACTTAAGTTGCTGCAAGAGCGCCTTAAGTCGATGGAACATGAAACCCAATATATCCGCAAACGCTTGAAAGAAGAACGAAGCAAGGCCTTGACCGATGTGCTGACCGCACTGCCAAATCGTGAAGCCTACGATGAACGACTGGAATTAGAGCTGGAGCGCTGGAAACGCTATCGCAAGCCTGCCACGCTGGTGGTCGCCGATATCGACCATTTTAAATCGATTAACGATAACTACGGTCATCTGGCAGGGGATAAAGTGCTACAGATTATGGCCAAGGAAATTCAACGGCGGATTCGCAAAACGGATTTCGTCGCCCGTTATGGCGGCGAAGAATTTGTCATTATTTTGCCTGAAACCAGCCTCGACGTTGCAAAAACAGTCATCGAAAAAACACGGGAAATGATCAGCCGTTTGCCTTTCCATTTCAGGGACGAACGGATTCAGATCACCATGTCATTCGGCATGACGGCATTTGAAGGGGAGCTGGCCCATAGCGGACTGTTTGATCGTGCCGATAGAGCCCTTTATAACGCCAAAAATAATAACCGAAATTGCGTAGAAGTATGGTCTGCAGACGAATTCTGAGCCATTTATTAATTGGACTCAGCGCCTGCATCCCCCTTCAGAGCCCTGCTGAGTCTTTACATATCGCCGTTGCGTCCAACTTTAAACATACTCATCAAGCTTTGGTAAACGCATTTTATCAGTCTCTATCAGAGAGTGAGGCACCTGACATAAAAATACAAACCTCATCTGGATCCTCCGGAACGCTGTTCGCTCAGATCAAAAATGGTGCGCCCTTTGATGTGTATTTATCGGCAGATGCGGCCAGGCCAGACCGCCTGATTACACTCGGATTGGCCTCACAGAAAAGCAGACGGGTTTATGCGCAAGGACAGATCGTGTTGTGGCAGCCGGGTGCAACGAAGGCAGTGTCAATCCACTCGTTGATCGACACCTTGAACAACAAGTCAGCGCGTTACGTACTGGCCAACCCCGACCTGGCACCCTACGGCGCTGCCGCCAAGGTATTGATGGAACGCCACGGAGCCTGGAAACCAAGAGACCCGTCACGTATCACCGCGCATAATATCGCTACTGCTTTTCAGTACCTTGCCTCTGGCACAGTTCCGATAGGTTGGGTGGCAATGTCGCAATTGCGCTCTTGGCAGCAACAGCATCCGGTGAACTCACAAAGTTATTGGTTAGCCGACGTGAACGACTACCCTAAGATTCAACAGGTAGCTGTCACCTTGAACCGTTCCGACAATAAAGCGCTGGCCACAAAATTTATGTCATTTATGGCTGCACCTGACGCTTTATCCTTGATAAGATCCCATGGCTATTTGCTTCCGGAATAAACTGTCCAACTGCGTTTTTTGGGAAAACCTGTGTTCCTCACTCATGCTGATATTCTAGCCCTGACCTTAACGTTCAAACTGGCCGCGACAACAACGGTCTTACTCCTGCTTGTTTCTACGCCGCTCGCCTGGATCTTATCAAAATGGCAAAGTCGCTGGCGTGCGTTGATCGAATCCATCGTTGCTTTGCCGCTGGTGCTTCCACCTACGGTACTCGGTTTTTATTTATTGGTGATGCTGGCCCCCGATAGCAATCTGGGTCAGTTTTGGTATTCGGTCACCGGTAGCCATCTGGCTTTTAGCTTTAGCGGCTTGGTGATTGCGTCAATGATTTATTCACTGCCTTTTGTGGTACAGCCCATCCAGTTGGCATTCGAGCGTATTGACCACGCCTCGATGGAATGTGCAGCGACGCTGGGCACATCACCGTGGCGCCGCTTTACCAGCATCGTACTACCAAGCACCCGAACCAGCTTCTTACTGGCATCGGTACTTGGCTTTGCGCACACCGTCGGCGAGTTTGGTGTGATACTGATGATTGGTGGAAATATCCCCGGTGAAACACAGGTGCTATCACTGATTCTGTTCGATTACGTTGAGTCATTAAACTATGAAGCGGCCCATCGGCTGGCGGCAACACTGGTGCTTTTCTCAATGGTAATGCTGATTGTGGTTTATAGCCTGAACAGAGAAACCTTGTCGGCAGAGGGCGGACGGCTTCGTCTGTCGAATAGAGCAAGCACCTCATGAAACTTGATCTCGATTTTAGCGGCACGTTTGAGCAACGTCGATGCAACTCGGCTTTTCAGTATCACTTTAAGCTGGTGCTTGAGAATCCAGGCATTACCGCGGTGTATGGCGGATCAGGCGAAGGCAAGACGACCTTGCTTCGGCTGATTTCCGGCCTGGAGAAAACCTCGACTGGAAAAATCAGCCTTGATGGCAAGCCATGGCAAAGCTCACATCACTTTGTTTCACCGGAAGATCGCAAACTGGCCTACGTGTTTCAGGAAGGGCGTCTGTTTCCAGCTCTGAGTATCGAAGCGAACGTCTTGTATGGCCTGGGTGGTAAGTGGCGAAAGCTGGATTCTGAGACCAAAACATTGGTCAACGAAGTTTGTGAGCAGCTGGGTATTCGTGACTGGTTCAAACGCTACCCCAAGCACTTGTCGGGGGGCCAGAAACAGAGAGTGGCTCTGGCTCGGTGCCTGGTGTGCCGCCCCCGATTATTGTTACTGGATGAGCCTTTTTCTTCGATGGATGAAGACGGGAAAGCAGGCTTGCTGCGTTATCTTGCCAATTTTGTTTTCCGCTACCAGATTCCGTGCCTTTTTGTCAGCCACTCCCGCTTTGAAATCGAGTCAATCGCTTCTCATGCGATATTGATTCAACACGGTCGAGTGATCGCCCAGGATACGGTTGCTGATCTGGTGACTCGCCTGGACTTGGCTTTGTCCCATGAAGAGCAGTCAACCTCTTTGCTAAGGGCAACGTTAAAGGCACACGATACAGAATATTGTTTAAGTGAATTGACACTGGGTAGCCAAACAATATGGGTGCAAAAACTGGATACTGTTCCTGGCGAGCAACTTACGCTTCGCATTCTGGCAAGAGATGTCATCGTCAGTACACTGGCTCCCGTTACCAGCAGCGTCTTGAATCATATTGAGGGTGAAATTATCGAAATTGAACATACGCATGATAGCCGAGTGTTGTTACTGCTAAAAGTCGATAGGCAAAAGCTGCTCGCCCGGATCACCCGAAAATCATTGATGGCTCTGGCACTGAAAGTAGGACAAGGCGTCTACGTGCAGTTTAAATCAGTCGGACTGGGCGCAACTTTAACGCTGAACTGACCCGGCCCAAAAAATAAGCTACTCTTAAATCTAGAACGCAGTTAAACGGAGCAAGCAATGGCGCAAGGTAATTTTGAATTAGTGTTCTATGGCCAGTTAGCGCAAGGCGTTTCTTTGCAGCAAGTCAAAACTAACGTCGCGCAACTGTTCAAGGCAAATAGTGAACAGGTTGAACGCATGTTCACCGGTCAGCGTGTCGTCATTCGCAACAAGCTCGACGCTGAAACGGCACAAAAATATATTGCCGCAATGAAAAAGCGCGGCGCGATTTGTCAGCTTGAAAGGATGGGGCAGCCTGGCGTCAAAATTGAGCCTGAACACACCGAGCCAGCGCCAGCTGCCGCGAGTCATGCGAATGTTACGACAGCGCCCGCAGAAACACCTGCTACCAAGCCCGTTGACAAAACCGTGCATCGTGACATGAATGCCAGTGGCTTACCCGTCGCAGGCCCTCAGACCGATGCAATTCTGTCGGCAACACATTTCGAACTCGACCCCGTAGGAATTCGTTTGTCGGAAGCGCATGAAGTCACCGCCCAGGTATTTCCTCATCTGGATGAACTCAGCCTGGCCCCGGTAGGTAGCGACCTGGTCGATAAGCAAGAGCAGCCTCCCATCACTGAGCCAGACATTTCCTATTTAAGTCTAAAGCCAGAAGATTCTTGATCACTGTGATTCAGTTATCAGACTAAAAAACCACCTATCCGTAAACTTGCCACGTCGCACTCAAGGAAAGCAGTGCTAATTTTGGGATCTTACATGGAGGTGCCCTATGGCGATCAAACCCGTTACTTTTTCTGTTCCGCTCGTTACGTTAACCCTGTTTTTGTCTTGCTTGAGCCTACCATTTAACGCTCAGGCGGTGCCGGTCATTTTTTCAGATGAAATGCTTTTTGATCAAGCATTGGCAAGCATGCCTCCCTCATCGCCAAGCCCTGCTTCCGCATATTTGGATTTTGAAGCGATAGCACCCTTTGGTGCGCGCGTCGGAGGCGGCGTGTCCAGTTACTCGCTCCCCGGCATTGAGTTAAGCGCTCCCTTACCCGCCATAAAGGTACTGTCAAAAAAATACAGCGGTGCTCGCAACACGACGCCTGGTGGGCGAAATTATCTGTCGATCGACACCGATCTGCGCAGACAAGGCACCATTACTAATTTTGATTTTGACACTGCATTGCAAGCAATCGGTTTCTACCTGATCGACCAGGATGCAAGTGACGCCGTCATCACAGTGGATGGAATCGACTACACCATGCCCGAAGTAAACGATGGCGAAGCGGTATTTTTTGGCCTTCTGTTTAGCGAGCCTTCAGCCCTGGCGATGAGGCTACAAATAGACTCTGGCAAAGATGCACAAATCGCCATCGATGATTTACGTTTTAGCGACTGGCCCACCTCTGCAGCGACACAAACGGTAAATGAGCCTAATACGACAGGTTTATTGCTAATAAGCGTACTATTCTGGGGTTTTCGGCGCGTCTTTTTGTCAACCCGCCGTCGACTCAGATAGTATTGTCATTTCGAACTGAGCAGAATACAAAAGAGAAACTATGGGCCGCTATAGAGCACCCCAAAAACCGGGATCGAAGTACATTACCCGAGAAGGCGAAAAAGCGCTGAAGGACGAGCTTCATTATTTATGGAAGATCAAGCGCCCAAAAGTGACTCAAGCCGTGTCAGAAGCCGCTGCACAGGGCGACCGTTCCGAAAATGCGGAGTACATCTATGGCAAAAAACAATTACGTGAAATAGATAGTCGCGTCAGATTCTTAACCAAAAGACTCGATGATATGGTCGTTGTCGATCGCGCTCCAGAGGATCAGTCACGTATTTATTTTGGAGCATGGGTAACGCTCGAAAATGAAAGAGGTGAAACCAACCGCTATCGCCTGGTGGGTCCCGATGAGTTTGACCTGACGAAGGGCTACTTGAGCATTGACTCTCCACTGGCCAAAAAACTGTTGAAAAAGCAAGTTGATGATGAGATTGAACTCGATGCCCCCGATGGCCGGAAATGCTTTGTCGTGACCGGCGTGCACTATCAAATCGACTCTACAGACGACGATATGTGACGCAACCCATAGCTCGCCCGTCAAAAATTCCTTAGAATCGCATTTGAGCGCTTCGAGGGTTTGGAAAATGTTAAAACTTACGTCAACTGTATCGCTACTCATATTACTGGCGTCCGTGAGTCAAGCTGACGAAGATGACTTCGAGTTTGAGTTTTTTATCAAGCAAAAATCCACCATTAGCGACTTCCCCTTTCAGGAAATAGGTCAGGATGAATTGTCTGAGGCTGCTATTGACGGCGCATTAAAGGCGTCCAGTGCTGGCATTGCAGAGAAAAAAGGAAAGCCCGCTTATGCCGAACAGCAAGACGACACTGAAAAGCAACAGCAAAGTGAACTGGAGCCGATCGAAATCGTGCCAAACGAAGATGATTTGCTTCGATTCAGCCAAAACAATTCGCTAGCCCCTGCAATGCAAGGCGACCCTTTTTATAACGCTGCCGGCCGAAACTATGAAGGCCATAGTTTCAATGCCGTTGAGCGCTAACGTGAATAGCTAAACCCGGTCAGTACCGATACTCACCCGTTTCGATTCCTGTCATGATCGCTTGATCAAGACGTTGATAGTGACGCATTCCCGGTAAACAGACCCAAACAGGGTCAGCTAATTGCCGCAAATCAAAGCCACTTTTTTTCAAATCACTTTTCTTGTATTTGAACGTGCCGGTTGTTTCCATCTTATCGACAATGCGTAAGAAAACAGGAATCGCATAGGCGGGTAGCTGTTCTCTCAGGTGTGCGTAAAACATCTCGGAGTCAACAGATTCACCTTGATGCAAGCGGATACACGCCATTCCGGCGCGACCGTTGGTTTCCGGTATTTCGACCCCGTATACCACCGCATCTAAAATTTGAGGCAGTGTCGCGAACGCATTTTCAACTTCGGTGGTGGAAACATTTTCGCCTTTCCAGCGGAAAGTGTCTCCGAGTCGGTCGACGAACTGGGCGTGATTGAAGCCCTGATCACGCATCAGATCCCCGGTGTTAAACCAGGCATCCCCGGCCTTGAAGACATTGCGTAGAATCGTTTTCTCGGTCTTTTCAGGGTCGGTATAACCGTCAAAAGGCGTTTTGTCGGTGATTTCACCCAACAACAGACCGGCCTGTCCTTTTGTCACTTTTCGTAGAAAACCATTTTTGTGCCGAATCGCTTGATCCAGATCCAGGTCGTATTCCACAATCGCATAAGGCACGGTGGTGAAGCCAACCGTACAGTCGAAATTAAACAGATTCAAAAACCCGACATTGCCTTCACTGGAGCCATAAAACTCCATCACTTTGGAAATACCAAAGCGTGATTTAAAGTCCTTCCATAAGTTGGGGCGCAAGCCATTGCCAAACATCATTCTGACTTTATGCTGTCTATCATCATGACTTTCTGGCTGTGCCAACAAATAACGGCACAGCTCGCCGACATAACAAATGGCGGTCACCTGTGTGCGTCGCACCTCAGGCCAAAATTGACTGGCTGAAAACTGCCTCGCCATCACCAGCCCTGCTGCACCAGCCAGAACACTGCCCCAACCGACAATCAGTGCAGTACCATGATAAAACGGTAAGGTCACGTAAGCCCTGTCAGAGGGTTTGAGCTGAATACTTGCCAAACCAACGCCACCAAACGCCTTCATAAACCGGCCATGAGTCAACACCGCCGCCTTTGGCAAGCCTGTTGTCCCCGAGGTGTAAAAATACAAACAAGGTTCGGATGCCCTGCAATTTTGGGTCGATACAGGGTTGGTGCTTCGGCGTGTCTGACTCGCAGCCGCCAAATTAACCCAGCCCTCAGGTGCTTTGGAACTGTCTTTTAGCGTGTCACAATCCGCCAGATACAGTCGCGAATGATCGCCGCCAGGCAAACTATCCGAGACGGTCGTCACGGTGGAAAACAACTCTTCTCCAACAATGATGCGTGCAGGCGACACCAGCGATACACTATGCGCCAGCACCGCCCCACGTTGCGACGTGTTTAGCAACGCGCTCACCGCGCCAAGTTTGGCGATTGCCGCAATACAGGCAAGTAGTTCAGGCCGATTCTCGATAAAAACAGCAATGACATCGCCCTTTCTAGTACCTGTCTTAGACAGATAATCTGCGATACGATTGGTCCAGGCATTGAACTGGCGATAACTCAACTGACGCTGCTCATAAATCAGGGCCGTACCATTCGGGTTGCGTTTTGCAGCCTGTTCCAGGCACAAACCCAGACCGACCGGTACTCGATCGTTTTTCCGGCTCGCCAAATATAAGCCTTTGAGGCGATCCGGCATTCCAGAGAAAAACACCGGGAGCTTGGCGACAAGTTGTGGCAGGGAAATAACATCAGACTTAGACATACGAGCGCTCTGCTTCTACTGGTTTTTAACGCGTTGATGGTCAGGAAATACTAGTACATCATCCACTGTATCCGTCAATATATTACGGATGATGTACTAGCTGCAAAATTCATCCAGATTTCGTGAAATGGCATTCTCAATTTTTGACCTGAAAGGCCGCAACATAAACCCCAGCTCCATCTTCAGGTCCACCTTATTGGGCAGCACGCTCATATAGCCTTTTGCACCTGCCCCCTTGAATCGAACCGTTTCTTCTTCCCAGTGATACTTCACTCCAAACCGTTCAGCCAAATCGACAACGACTTGTTCTGCTGACGCTTTAGCATGATCGTAATCCAGGCTGTGCGAACGGCTTATTCTTATCACAGACATACTTGATTCTCATTGTTAGCGTGTTTCAAAAAGCGCATATTAACCTGAAACGACAAACTGAAACAGATACGCCCGACGTCGTCTTTCGGGTCGCTCGTATTTTATCACTCACTAACGTAGTTTTCCTTGTGCTCCAGCGTTAGAATAGCCGCACAAATCGATCGATAGAGAGAAAATAATGTCAGACCAGTCAAGGTCAAGCGCTTCCTCACAACCCCCGTCAGACGACACCCTCACCCATTTTGGCTATTCAGATGTAAAAGTTGAAGAAAAAGTCAATAAAGTAGCTGAGGTGTTTCACTCTGTTGCCAGCAAGTATGACGTCATGAACGATTTGATGTCACTGGGCATTCACCGGGTATGGAAGCGTCTGACAATTGAATCGAGTGGCGTTCGTCCCGGTTATAAAGTACTGGATATCGCCGGTGGCACAGGTGATCTCACTATGCAGTTTTCAAAACGTGTTGGTGAACAAGGTCTGGTTGTACTGGCTGATATCAACTCATCCATGCTAAACGTCGGGCGAGACAGATTGCTGGACAGGGGCTATGGCAACAATATTGAGTTTGTGCAAGCCAATGCAGAGGCGCTGCCATTTCCAGATAATCATTTTAATTGCATCTCCATTGCCTTTGGTCTGCGTAACGTCACTCACAAAGACAACGCGCTAGCGTCGATGGCGCGCGTACTCAAACCGGGCGGACGCTTGCTGATTCTTGAATTTTCCAAACCGATCAGCCCTTTGCTCAGTAACATTTATGATCAGTATTCTTTTAAGGCCCTGCCTATCATGGGCAAACTGGTTGCGAATGATAGCGAAAGTTATCAATATCTGGCTGAGTCTATCCGAATGCACCCTGACCAGGAGACCTTAAAAGGCATGATGGAGCAAGCTGGCCTGGCCAACTGCCGTTATCAAAATATGACGGGTGGTGTGGTTGCACTGCATACGGGTATTAAGCCTTAAAATGAGCATTTTTGATTCGCCATTACTGCACAAATCAGCTCCCTCGTTGGAAGCAGCAATCAATGCGGCGCTAGCGATGGACCCGGGATCAAAGAAAAAACTGCACCCCCTGCGCGAATGCGTGCTCGAAATTAACGTCAGCTCTGCCCGCCGATCCATTTTTTTTGGCGTAGACAACGGCAAAATTGTGTTGCTGCCAAAAAGTGATACACCCTCGGTTCGTCTGGAAGGCAGCGCTCTGGCACTCGCCAAACTCGCGATCTACAAAGATAAAGCAGCCTTGTTCAGATCGAAACAAGTCTGTCTGAGCGGCGATTCAGTCCGATCAGAACAAATCCAGAATTTTATGCGCAGCATTCATGTTGACTGGGAAGGGCTATTGGCAGAAATGATTGGCGATGTTCCGGCTCACTTTCTGGGCTCCTCTGTTCGACAGAGCTTGTCGTGGAGCAAAATGTTAAGCCAATCATTGCTGCGTGACATCGAGGAATTCATCAAGTATGAAGTTCGACTCATCCCAGGCAGGGCGCAGGCCGAGAAACAGTTCGACGCCATTGAGCAGTTACGCCTGGCGACAGATAATCTGGAAAACCGCTTTAAATTGCTGATTAATCGAGCTGAACGCCAATTCGAGAAAAAGCACCAGGAAAGAATGTAACTGTGTCAAAACTATTTTTAGTCGCAAAACTCAGGCGACTACTTGTGATTCTTTGGGTTGTCAGCCGATACCGTCTGGACGAATTCATTCCGCTCGCTCACTTACCACTTGGTGCAAGAATTTTATTTTTGCTGGCGCCCTGGCATTTTTTCCCCAAACCAGACATGTCCAGAGGTCAACGCATTCGGCTAGCGCTAGAGGCACTTGGACCGATTTTCATCAAGTTCGGGCAGATCCTGTCGACTCGTCGAGATCTGCTACCCGATGATATTGCTGATGCACTCAAAAACCTGCAAGACAATGTCGCGCCCTTTTCAGGTGAACAAGCCAAGAAAATTATCGAGAAAGGTCTGGGCAAAAGTACCTCTCAGTTATTCGCAAACTTTTCCGTCGAGCCACTCGCTTCTGCCTCCATCGCCCAGGTTCACAGCGCCCGGCTAATCAGCGGAAAAGAAGTGGTTGTCAAGGTTATTCGCCCGGGTGTCGAAAAGACCATCGATCAAGACATCGCACTGATGTTTATTATCGCCACTTTGTTGGAAAACTATTGGATAGATGGTAAGCGCTTACATCCGGTACAAATCGTCAGCGACTATCACAAAACCATCTATGATGAACTGGATCTGCAGCGTGAAGCCGCCAATGCATCTCAAATACGGCGAAATTTTCCCAATTCGGAGTTAATTTACATCCCGGAAATATTTTGGGATTACACCAATCAAACCGTATTGGTGATGGAACGGATATACGGCACACCCGTTGCCGAAGTCGAAACGCTGAAACACGCCGGGGTAAACCTGAAATTACTGGCAGAACGTGGCGTTGAAATTTTTTTCACCCAGGTGTTCCGCGACAGTTTTTTTCACGCAGATATGCATCCTGGTAATATTTTTGTTAATACAGATCAACCAAATAACCCACAATACATCGCGATCGATTTTGGCATTGTCGGCACCCTGACGCCGGAAGATCAAAACTATCTGGCACGAAATTTACTGGCCTTCTTCAAACGTGATTACCGGCAGGTAGCGGAGCTGCATATTTCATCTGGCTGGGTGCCTGACGACACACGCGTTGATGAAT
>Ga0316207_10004914_pt1 | contig 11331 bp, 13 predicted proteins | sample 6weekpyrite_MG_FD_204943 | JGI IMG/M metagenome (GOLD analysis project Ga0316207, IMG submission 204943) | Microbial mat bacterial communities from mineral coupon in-situ incubated in ocean water Damariscotta River, Maine, United States -... | ecosystem: Environmental > Aquatic > Marine >...
ACTAAGCCCTACGCATAACGAGGCTCTTTTTTTAGAGAATATGAAAGAGCGTATTCATGTTCTTTTTGAAGGTTTCCAATCGCCAAACAATGCAAACATAGAGGCTAAAGTTGACCTTACCCTTAATTTTTTAGAATATCTATTATCGTCTATTGAGACACGGTTGAAAGAGATTAAATGAAGCAATACCGCATACTGATTGACTGTGCAGATAAAAAGGGTTTGGTCTATAAGGTCTCAAAACTTTTTTATGAGCTTGAGCTTAACATATTGTCTAATCATGAATTTGTTGACAGTGATAATAATAAATTTTTTATGCGCAGTGTTGTTGAAGGTGATATTGATGAAGACCTTCTTCACAATCGGTTGACTGATATTTTGGATGACAAGGTGAACTTCCAGATCCTTTCGCCAGAGAAAAAAAACATCGTACTTATGGTGACAAAAGAGTCTCATTGTCTTGGTGATATCTTAATCCGTTATGAAGCGGGTGAACTTGATGCAAACATCATAGGTGTCGTATCAAACTATGACACATTAGAACCTTTGGTTCAAAAGTTTGCTATTCCTTTTTTCTGTGTCTCTCATGAGAATCTGAGCAGAGAAGAACATGAGAACAAGGTTCTAGAATGTCTAAGTCAATTTCAAGATATAGACTATATCATCCTGGCAAAATACATGCGTATCTTGACACCTAACTTTGTTGAAGTGTATAGCGATAGAATCATTAATATCCATCACTCTTTCTTACCGGCATTTATCGGAGCTAATCCTTATAAGCAAGCCCATGAAAGAGGAGTCAAGATTATCGGAGCAACAGCACACTTTGTTAATAATGACTTAGACGAAGGTCCTATTATCTCACAAGACGTTATTAATGTAAAGCATGACCATTCATGGAAAGACATGCAGCGTTCAGGGCGTGATGTTGAAAAGATTACCCTTTCACGCGCGCTTAAGCTTGCTCTTGAAGATAGAATCTTTGTACATAAGAATAAAACGGTGATCTTTTAATGTTAAATCTTGTCCTTGTCCATCCCCAAATTCCTAATAATACAGGTGCTATAGGTAGACTTTGTGTCAACACGGGTACCAGCTTACACCTGATCAAACCCATCGGTTTTGATATCGATGAAAAGGCGGTACGCAGAGCCGGTCTTGATTATTGGGAGAAACTCGACCTGCATGTCTGGGAAAACTTAGAAGAGTTTTTTGAAGCAAATCCAAAGGCTAAAGAGGGTCTTTTTGCTACGACTAAAACAGACAAACCCTATTTTGAGGCCTCCTTTAAAGAGGAAGGCTATATTTTCTTTGGAAGTGAGACAAAAGGCATACCTTCTGAAGTTCTTGAGATGTATCCAGAACAATGTATTACTATTCCTATGACTAAAGAGGGAAGAAGTCTAAACCTTGCAATCAGCACAGGGATTATTTTATATGAGGCAATAAAACAAAACTATACATCCTATCAAGAATTGATGTGAAAGCATTCTTTGATATAGTAGTTCCTCTTGCCTTTGTCATTTTTCTTGTGTTTATCTTTGCCGGATATCACTCTTCTAAGCGAGATCAAGAGAAAAAAGACTAAGTTTAAAGAAGCTTATCTGCTAAACTTTCTAGTGATCTTTCAAACTTTGAAAACATTGACTCTGCTCTTTTAATAATCTTTGCCATTTTTCATCCTTCTGAAAATAAATTTCATTTTGCTGTTTAAGTTGAGATAATTCTATTAATTTATTTCATTTCTCTTTATTTATATTGCAAATTGACATATTATTATGTAGAATGATGTCATTGTTTTATTATTACAGGGTAAATAAGTAGTAAGGTGTTTTTTTAGATACCTACCCTAGGAGATACTATGATGAAAAAGTTTAATGACATTGTTGAACAGATTAAAGATGTTGTCTCAGAAGACTTCCCTGGCAAAAAGATATTTGATAAGGATATAGCAGGTTTACTTGGGATAACACAGATGAACTTTGCAACGATGAAAAAACGGGATAAGATTCCTTATGAAGAGCTCTTGGAATTTTGTGCACGACGTTCTATTGCAATAAATTGGCTTCTCTTTGGTCAGTCACCTGAAAGCCTGATAGAATCAACAAATAAATTTTATATGGTCCGTTATTTTTCTGATGTAAGCGCATCAGCCGGAGGAGGGGGTGTCGGCGATGTTGAAGATTCTGTCGAACTCATGCTTGAAGGAAACTTTGTTGCCTCTTTAGGCGGAGAGAGAGAACTTAAAAATATTGAAGCTCTGAATGTCTCAGGTGATTCTATGGAACCGACATTTTCGTATGGTGATATGATCTTTATTAACCGAAAAAAGGTAGATATAGAACGTGGAGGTATTTTTACCATAAATACTGAGGCTGGCTTGTTTATTAAAAGGTTACAAAAGCGTATTGACGGTAAAATTGACATTATATCTGACAATAAAGACTATGAAAAACAAACACTTGAAGCAGACGAATTAAATGTAGTAGGTCGTGTTGTGGGAAGGTTTGGTGCTGTCGATTAAAGGTGATTAATGAAAGTCTTATATTATTTTGCAACTGTTCCAATACTCTTTGTCTTAATCTCTTGTGTTAAAACACCTATTGAAACAGATGTAAAACAAGATACTGCGATAGTAATTGAAGACTTGGAAAAATTTCCTCAAAATGCACAGGCTTATGTGCATAATGTAAATTCACACACAGATATTATCCCCTTGCAAAAGAGATATGACTCTAAGTATTTTGAACCTTGGGACTATTCAAAACCGCCTTACACGCGTCAATCCATCTTGTGGCCATTTTCAAGTTATACTTATGGCAAGAGCTTTGGAGAAAACCTTAAGCTCCTAGATGAGTCGTGGTTTATTGAGATGAAAAGCAAAGGAAATTATGAGGCATACGGAACGCTGAATAAAAAAGCCGTTTCGTTGTCGTATCTCAGCTTAAGAAACTTTCCTACACACAAACCACTTTTTAGAGATCCTGAACAAGCGGGCGAAGGCTTTCCTTTTGATTATATGCAAAACTCGGGTATACATGCAAACGAGCCACTCTTTATCTCACATCTTTCTATCGATGGTGAATGGGCTTATGTTTTTACTGCCTATGCTACAGGCTGGGTTTTATTAAAAGATGTGGCCTATATAGATGACAAGATTGCCGAAATTTGGAAAAATTCACATCAAATTGAACTTGTTGATGAACAATATCCTATCAAAGACTTAGATGGAAACTTTGTTTTTAGAAGCAGAGTAGGGATGAAGCTGGCTCTAATATCAATAGAACCAACACATTATACAGCTCTGGCTATCACAGCAGGAAAAAACCATTCGTCAACATATACAAAAGTTAAAATACCTTTGTCTATTGCACGACATGAAAAGATGAAGATTAATAAAGTTAATTTTGGCAAAATTATAGACCTGATGTTAAAGAGTAATTACGGTTGGGGTGGACTGTATCAAGAGAAGGATTGCTCATCCATGTTGCGTGATTTGTATGCGCCTTTTGGACTTTGGCTGCCGAGAAACTCTTTTCAGCAATCTAAAGTTGGGAGAGTCTTTGATCTTGCGACCTTAAGCTCGAAAGAAAAAAGAGAGAAGATTATTGAAAAAGGTATTCCCTTTGAAACACTTTTGTATAAAAAGGGTCATATCCTTCTTTACCTTGGTGAATACCAAGGAAAGATCACTGTACTGCAAAACGTTTGGGGTATTAAGACCTTGAATAATGGAAAAGAGGGAAGAGAGGTCATTGGAAAAACAGTTGTCTCCTCTTTAGGCTTAGGTAAAGAGAGAAAAGATTATGATGAAGACAAAGATATTCTATCCCAACTTCTCAGTATGAATATTATTACGCAAGAGTAGGGTGATGTTTAAGTGAGAATATCTAGAAGAGAACCCAGCATCTCATCTTGAGTCTTTATAGCAGTAGCTTGTACTTCATGCCCATTTTGGAGTACAACTTGATCTGTGATTTCTGTATTCAAGTCGGTTTGACTTAAAGTAGAACCATTATTATCAACTTTTTGAAAACTAGCCTGTACCCCACCTTTATTGTCACTGAGCGTTGTTTGTGTCGGAACAAAACCCTCTGTATTAACATTTGCAACGTTGTTTGCATTGGCATTAGCAAAGTCTTGGTGCGCCAACAGAGAAGATACATTTGCAGAGAAATTAATCATATGTGAACCTTTAATAGTAGATGGTAACAAAGTACTACTGAAAAGTCAGTGAAAAAAAGAAGTTAATAAGAGCCCTTAAAGGCAGCTCTTATTAACTAACAGAGGGGTTCGTTCTAGTGCAGGTCGGCGTTTAGCTTGATCTCACGTGTGCTACGGAGCACGATCATCTTACCACTGATAGAGTCTTGACGGAAGTGAAGACCGTTTAAAGAAGAGAGTTCTTTTCCTTTAAAAGTATCGCCCGTCAGATTAGCTTCCGGATTTGCTATATTTATTTTTTCAAGCTGATCAGTAGATATACTCAATTTAGTACCTTCTAAAACAGCAAGCCCCGCATCAATAATACACGCATCACCTAGTGGAATACCACAAGTTGAATTTGCACCCAGAAGCGTGTTCTGACCTACTGAGATAGGATTACCATCTGTTCCTGAAAGTACACCAAGGATACTTGCACCACCACCAACGTCTGAGCCTGCACCAACAATCGCAGAGCTAGAGATACGGCCTTCAACCATGACAGAACCTGTTGTCCCTGCATTAAAGTTGATGTAAGACGCACCCGGCATAACTGTTGTTCCTGCATGAAGCTGAGCACCAAAACGTACTTTTGCCGTTTCAAGGATACGTGTATTGTCTGCTGGAATGATATGTTGTAAAAAGCGTGGAAACTTATCTACAAAATCTATCTCAGGGTATTCATTACGAAGTTTAAGTTCGATCTCGTTGATACGTAGGTAGTCAAGATCAATTGGTGTATTACCATGCCATGCAACATTTGGAAGTGCTCCAAAAGCGCCATTTAGATTAAGTGTTCTTAATTCAGCCTTTGCTTGAGAAAGAGCATAAAGTTTTAGGTATGTTGCTTCAACGCTTACACAAGCTGCATCTTCAAATAAGAAAACAACACGGAACTCACCTTCTTTCATCCCATCATCTAAAAGAAGTTGAAAAAGCTGAATGATCACTTGAACATTTCTATGCGCGTCACCTACAGCTTCTGCAAGGTAAGGGTTGAAACTGTCAATAGCATTTTTAACAAAATCAAAAGTAATATTAACACTAACTTCACTTTGTGTGTTGTCCACTTCAATTCCACACGATTTAAGTGCAGCAATAAAAATAGCTGCTGACCCAAAGTTTTCATTCCAGTTAATTACTGGATAAGTCGCTTGAAGGACCTTCTCATTATCTAATTGACTTGCATCGATACGGCAGATACCAAAGGCAATAGGATTCTTATAATTAGGCTGTGCCTGTATCTCTTCAACTAATGTTTTAAATTCGTCTGTAGTTCTTATCATAACTAACTCGCTTATAAAAATTTTGGCGTAATAGTACCATATTGGGACATCTAAAAAGCTTACAAGTTAGCTAAATATTCTGCAGGTTTATTATATCCACAGAGTATAAACATAAATCCAACTAAAAAACAAGGAAGAGGGCGAATGGACTTTGTATTCTTTTCTTAAGCATTAAAGAGATTTATTTCGCACGTATAAAGGTGGGAAATAATCTAAACATACTCTTCATCTTGAGGATTCTAAAAGAAACTTCCTTGATTTTCATTTTCAAGAGGACGTCGCTTCTCTTTTACAAGCCATTCTTGCAATAATTGGTCTACAACCTTGCTTAAACTCATCTTGTAGCGTAATTTCGCATATTTCATTGATTCATCCCATACTTGTCTATCTACAATAAGGGAACGGGTTACTTCATCTTTTGGTTTCATTAATATATCCTTTTACTATATAACAAACTATATAGTAATAAAAGTAGAATGAAAACCAGCTTTATTTAGCACGTAAAACCGTATATTTATGCTAAACCGTACAAAAATATGTATAATAAATCTTTATAGTAAAGGGTTGAATATGAATCGAATCTTTTTTTCAGTCGGATTATTAAGTCTATTGTCATTAATCACGGTACTACATGCACTAGTAGTACCATTTCCATTAGTGGAAACAACTTGGGTCGAAAAAAATTTAAATAAAATAGTGGTTTTAGATGTTCGTAAAGATATTAAAAGCTTTAAAAACAATCCTGTGTTGGTTCATAATAAAAAGAGTGGAAAACTAAAGATCAAGTCTGTAGGAGCGCATATACCAGGTGCTATACTTGTTGACTTCAAAAAGATACGCGTAACACGTAATAGTGATGGTAAGGAAGTCAAGAAACTCATCCCTTTAAAAGGTGACTTTGAAGATTTAATGCAATCTTGGGGAGTAGATAGAGACAGTACGATAATTATCATGAGTAAAGGTCTCAATGATAAAGACCTGACCTTTACTACTCGACTTTATTGGCAACTGAAGTATTTTGGCCATGACAATGTAGCAATACTAAATGGAGGAATGGCGAAGTGGTTGTTAGAAGAAAGGGCTATATCCAAGACACCAAAGCCTCATTTTAAAGGCAACTGGGTAGTAAGAGCTGAGCGAAGGGATCTTCTTGCGACTAAGGCTGACATTCTTAATGCATCCAAAACCGACTCCCAACTTATTGACAATCGTAACCTTGGTCAATATTTTGGTGTATATAAAAAACCCTATGTCTCTAAAAAAGGGCATCTTCCTGATGCAAAAGTTTTTCCTAGCGAATTATTGAGTACCGGCAAGTCACCTGCAAAATTCCTAGAGGTTAATAAGTTACGTGCTTTGTTTGTCAACATGAAAATAGATTATACAGCTGATAGTATAACCTATTGTAATAGCGGACACCTTGCCAGTGGTGGTTGGTTTGTTTTACACGAATTATTGGGAAATGATAACGTGAAACTCTATGATGGCTCAATGCATGAGTGGACTTTGGATAAAGAAGCTAAGGTAACGACGCTAAAGATAGAATAGAAGCAAAAGTGTAAATTGAGTGGATAAGCACATATTGGTTAACATAATGTAAATTCTCTTTAAAAAAGTGATGACATGTCTTAGGATATGATATTAGTTAGTATTAGGCTTGCAGTTGGATCTTTGAGCCCTGTTTATCATCCCTGTTTTGATTGTCTGCATAGGTGTTGATAGCTTTGTCTTTTTGCTCATCTCTATTTTCTTGTGCTAGTTCTTGTCTTGCTTTTGCTTCCATAAGAGCTGCTGATGAGGCGACTTTTAGGTCTTGAGGGCTTGGATTTGCCGGAGCTAAAGCTCCCGCTTGTATCTGTCTGGCTATAGCAATTTTCTCTTCGGGTGTTGAACCTCCAGATGAACTGATAGGTACTTCCCCGCCAACGGCATAAAGTTTTCCGTCAGGACCTTGCTGGTAGGTAAAGCTAGCTGCGCCACTGACGGCTGAACCACCTGCAGCTATATGAGCAGCTTCATGCGCGCGGACTTCACTATCACGCTGTTGAAGCTCAAAGAGCTGTTGGCGTTCATTTGGAGTAAGTTCACTCTCAGCTTTTGAAGCGGACTTTGAGGAGGAATCGGTTTCTTTGACTTCAGAAGAAGTCTCAGCGCCCTTGCCTGTCTGTGTAACATCTGTCTCTTTGCCTTTGCAGCATCCTGCACACGAGCACCCTACTGGATGCTCTTTTGGTTCATATAAGGTAGGGGTATTTATTTGACCAGATGATATCAACATGAATAAATTATAGCATAACTGAGATACTTTTATGAATTAACAATATGATTTAATTGTGTATTAAAGTTTAATGACATATAGTAATGTTAAATAACTTTATAAATCAGGCGGATACCATGGCAACGGTTAGCATAACAGACAATAGAGACGGTAAGAAATATGAATTTGATATATTAAGCCCAAGTGTAGGTCCAGATGTGATCGACATACGTTCTTTGTACCAAAAAACAGGTATGTTCACCTATGATCCCGGTTTCACATCAACTGCGAGCTGTAGTTCTGGCATAACGTATATCAATGGAGAAAAAGGGGAACTTCGATATCGTGGATATGATATAAGTGATTTGGCAACCAAGAAAAGTTATCTGGATACTTGCTACCTGCTTTTAACAGGTAAACTCCCTTCGAAAGCAGAGCTTGCAGCCTTTGACGTAGAAATCAGAAAACGATCTTTCGTGCATGAAGGACTGAAAAACCTCTTTTACGCATTTCCTGACAGTGCCCATCCAATGGCTATGATGTCCTCCGCAGTCTCTGCACTTTCTGCCTTTCATTATGAGCATTTAGATATACATGAGGAGGAGGAGTTTCAAGTTATGGCGCGCCGTATTATTGCTAAGATCCCTACTCTAGCTGCCCTTTCCTACCGTAGAAGTCTCGGGATACCTTTTATTTATCCTGATATTGAACGTTCGTTTACCGAGAATTTTTTATACATGATGCGTGCCTACCCTTCTTCTGACATAGTTATCAGAGATGTCGAAATAAAAGCCTTAGATACGATATTTACCCTGCATGCCGACCATGAACAAAATGCGTCTACGTCAACAGTTCGAGGTGTTGCTTCAACAGGTGCACATCCTTATGCTGCTATTTCTGCCGGAATAAATGCTCTTTGGGGACGGGCTCATGGTGGGGCAAATGAATCTGTTATCGCCCAGCTTGAGATGATTGGCAGTGTAGACAAGGTTGATGAGTTTATACAAAAAGCCAAAGACCCTGACGATAGTTTTCGGTTGATGGGTTTTGGGCATAGGGTATATAAGAACTTTGACCCGCGTGCACGTATCTTAAAGTCCTTGTTGGATGAGCTAAAAGAAGAACTGGGTGTAAACAATGAGCTTCTTGAGGTTGCCAAAAAGATTGAAGATGTAGCTTTAACGGATGAATATTTTGTAAGTCGAAAGCTTTATCCTAACATTGATTTCTATTCAGGGCTCATTTTAACAGCCCTTAAAATACCAAAAAGCTTATTTACGATAGTCTTCGTTATTGGTCGTTCTGTTGGCTGGATTGCTCAATGGATTGAGCTGAAACATGATAAAGAGATGAAGATAGCTCGCCCAAGGCAACGCTATACCGGCCCGACTAGTAAAAAAACCTGAAAGTAGTTTAATGCAAAAAGAAGAACTTTTAAGTGAGATCACTGACCTGCTTAACCAATACGGTGACCCCTCAAGTATTAATCCTTCTGTTCTTGAGTTTCTTAGTGAGACAGACCTGCAAGAGATAAAAAAATCTCTGATAGAAAGTAAAAAACATCACCTTGATGATAAAGAGTGGTTGCAACAATTTAAAAAAGAGTTGTAGCCTTTTTCTGCTTTTGTTAATTATAGTGAATAATACTTTTTACCCTACTTTAAGTATTAACAAAATATAATTCCAACACTTTATCACAGCGTTCTTTTTTGCTTAAGTCTATGTTAATGACAATTATTAACATAAGATATTTAATACTAACAATATATGGGCGAAGTATAATTATTTAAACAGTTTAACACAGGAGAATTTATGGCAAATGTTGACTTAGTTCAATTAACAGAACAGACAAAAAAACTTACTGCAATGGTAGTTGAAGACGAAGGTGTAGCAAATGAACTATTGAGTTCAACATTCAAAAACTTCTTTTCAGATGTATCATCTGCCTTTAACGGTAAAGAAGCAATTGAAATGTTTGAGCGTCTTCAGCCTGATATCGTTTTTGTTGATATTGTTATGCCAGAGATGGATGGTATTGAGCTTTCACGTAAACTGCGTGAAATGAACCCGAATCAGATTATTATTGTTATTTCTGCGAGTAATGACATTCAAAAGATTTCAGAATCAATTGAAATCGGCGTAAACAGTTTTATTCAAAAACCAATTGATACAAAGAAGATCATTGAACTACTAAGTAATGTTACATCTTTGATCAGTAAAAAGAAGAAGATTGAGACGAAAACATTCTCAATTTCACTTCCTTTGAACCTATACGAGCTTGTTGATGATAATGCAAAAACAGAGAGTATCTCTAAAAATGCCGTAATTATCCGCGCACTTCGCTCATTCTACGATCAATAATAAGAGGTAGGGTTTAATCCCCTACTCTTTAATCATCAACTTCCCCTCTTTTATTTCACCTTTTTTATAGGTAAAACAATACTAAACATAGCTCCAGTGTCTGTATTCTTAGCTGATAATGATCCGCACATAGAGTTTTCAATGATCTGTTTGGACATATATAGGCCCAAGCCTGTACCCTGCGTTTGATTCTTAGTCGTGAAGTAAGGGTCAAAGATCTTATCAATAACATCTTGACGAATCCCTCCTCCATCATCACTGATAGTAATCAAGGCATCATTTTTTTTCTGGGTGATCTTTACATTAATTTTTTTATTTTTACTTTGATTACTCTGTATGGCTTCTTGAGCATTGTTGATAATGTTTATGAGCACCTGTTTGAACTCATTTAAACCACCTTTTACGATGTTATCATGCTGAACATCTATCTTGCATTCAATATGATTGTACGCAAGATTTGTTTGAACCAGACTGTAAACAGAATCCAGTGCCTCTTTAATACTAAAGTCCAGATCTTCGTCACCTTGTTTGAAAAAGTTTCTAAAGTCATCAATAGTTTGAGACATATATTGTAAAAGATTGTTGGATTTTTCATAAGACTCTTCAACCTTCTTTGAGGTCAAGTTCCCAAGCTGATCTGAAATATACAGATCTTGCATTACAAGAGCCATAATATTAAGTGGCTGCCTCCATTGGTGAGCAATGTTTCCTATCATTTCTCCCATAGAAGCGAGTCGCGATTGTTGATACATCATCTGCTCTTTTTCACGATTTTTTTCCACTTCTTCTTTGATTCTTGACTCAAGTGAGTTATTTAATTCTTCAATATCATCTTGGCGCCTTCTGAGATCGTCTTCAGTCTTTTTTTGATTAGTGATATCAGTCATAAAAGCAAAGGTTTTCATACCACCGTCTTGATCATACATAGTTGTGGAGTTTGTTAGGGTTGGAAGAAGCTGTCCATCTTTTCTTTTATAGACTATCTCATAAATACGACTAGAAATATCATTGATTAAACTAGCTTGAAAGTCACATAGTTTGTGATCTTGAGTTGCAACAAACTCCAAAGGCTCTTTACCCAGCATCTCCTCTCGGGTATAACCGAGCATGGTGCACAGTGAATAATTAACATCAATTATACTAAGGTCTGTGTCAAGCAGCCAAAAACCTTCTGTTGTCGTATTGATGATGCCCTCGTAAAGAGCTTCATGTGTCTTATCCTAA
>Ga0316207_10004915_pt1 | contig 11328 bp, 11 predicted proteins | sample 6weekpyrite_MG_FD_204943 | JGI IMG/M metagenome (GOLD analysis project Ga0316207, IMG submission 204943) | Microbial mat bacterial communities from mineral coupon in-situ incubated in ocean water Damariscotta River, Maine, United States -... | ecosystem: Environmental > Aquatic > Marine >...
CCAGGCAACAAAGATAAAATAGTCACAGTTTGCACGTGAGAGCACTAAAGGATGTCCTATGTTTAAATATATCAGCAGAACCTTGATAACCGGTTTTATTACTCTATTGCCAATGGTTCTGACCATATATTTACTCTATTGGTTAGCCATTTCATCTGAAGAAGTGCTGGGGAAAGCACTACGTTTTGTGCTACCTATAGATGCCTATTTTCCTGGCCTTGGTATGTTTGCGGGTTTAACCGTAGTGTTTGTTGTTGGCTTAATGATGAACGCCTATTTTGTGCGTAAACTTTTCTCCTTGGGAGAAGAAATTCTCTATCGTCTGCCGCTGATTAAATCAGTCTATCGTGCTTTTCGTGATTTTTTCGATTTTTTTTCTCCAAGTAAAAAAGGTCTTGGTCAGGTCGTTGCCGTTACTATAAGCGGTATGGAACTAGTCGGGTTTATCACACAAGAAGATCAGCAACGACTACCACCATCATTTAGTAATCGTGATAGCGTATTGGTATATCTACCAATGAGTTACATGGTTGGTGGTTATACTGTACTAGTTCCACGAAAAGAACTTCGTCCATTAAAAATGTCTCGAGACGAAGCAATGCGTTTTGTACTAACTGCAGGGATAACCGGGAAGAATTAAACAGGTACTGACAGAGTCGTTGTTTGGAAAGCTCTTGCATCAACCCCTTTATTACCCATTTCCTTGAGCGCCCATTCGACCCTGGCTTCTCCTTGCTCTGCAATCGATACATCTTTAATGTCTGACATCTCAACCCCGTTTAAGAATTTGTAGTATTAAGTATAGATATAAATAAAAAATTAACAGGGCAGAATCTGGTTAACAAATTCTGGGTAAAGGATCATCGCTGAGTTCGTGTAAAATCTTTTCGCCGCCAAGTGCAGTTTGTAATACTACTTCCTGATGCTGGTCTGTCATTTCACCAATGATTTCAGCTTGCTCACCATTGGGAAGTTTTTTCCAAATCGACAATACATGTTCTGCTATGCTTGAGTCGACAATAGCCACGACCCGCCCCTCGTTTGCAAGGTAATATGGTTCATAACCTAACATGTCGCAAATCGTTATGACTTCATCACAAATGGGTATTCTGTTTTCGAAAATTTGAATACCCATTTTGCGGCTCTGGTTGACTTCATGTAAGACACTGGCAATGCCTCCACGGGTTGGGTCTCGCATAAACCGAACTTCTTTAAGATCATAAATCGACTGACAGAATGGAAGAATGCTCGCGCTATCGGATTGTAAATTTCCGGATAACCCAAACTGTTCACGGGCTAGCATAATGGCGGTGCCATGATCACCAATTGAACCACTGATTAAGATTTTATCGCCCGGTTGAATCAGGTTTGTATTGTAGTTGATGATAGATGACTGATAGCCAATTCCTGTTGTTGTGAAATAAACTTCGCTACCCTGGCCTCGCGGTACAACCTTGGTATCACCACAGACAATCTTAACGCCGCATTCATTAGCTGTTTGTGCCATACTTTTTACAATCCCTTCCAATTTATCATAAGAAAATCCTTCTTCGATGATTGCAGACAGGGTTAAAAATTTTGCAATGGCTCCACTTACAGCTAAATCATTTACTGTGCCATGTATACAAAGTGAGCCAATATTACCGCCAGGAAAAATAACAGGTTGCACAGTAAAACCATCAACCGTTGTCATCAAGCGTTGCTTTTGTTCAGGTAATAATGCGGCATCACTATTGGTGTTAAGCAGGTTATTTGTTAAATACTTTGCAAAAATGTTTTCTATCAGGCATCGCATGTATTTGCCGCCATTGCCATGTGACAGTTTGATCTTGTTACTCATTGATAGTGATACTCGATAATTTGCCCGGCACACAGACCTCCATCGTTAACTGGTATGGAAGAGGGAATAATGAAGTTTATATTATGTTTATCTAATCGTTGTTTGATTAATCGAACAAGCAATTGATTTTGAAAAACGCCACCACTCAATCCAATAGTTAAACCACTAAATTGATCATTATACTGCACGGAAATTTTACTAATGCACTCAGCCAGTGTTTCATGAAAACATCTTGCGCGATAAGTGGTATCTAATGATTTATCTTTCAATATGATAACCAGCGGTTGCCAGTTAATACGTATGATACCGTTATCATCTTTTGTCATAGGTAATGTGATTGCTGAGGCAGGATTCATTCCTTGTTGTGTTGTTTCTGCTAGTGCTTCGAGTAGCATCGGGCCATGGCCTTCAAAACTCTCATGTTCAACCAGCCCAAGTAGCGATGCCGCCGCTGAAAACAGTCTGCCTGCTGCACTTGATTCAGGACAATTCATATTTCTTTGCCAGATAATTTTTAACTGATTTGTGTTTAATTGACGGGAGTGTTTTTTATTTTCATCAAATTCGATACCTGTATGCCAGCATAACGAAGCAGCAACACGCCATGCTTCGCGTGAGGTTTTATCGCCACCGGGTAAGCGAAAAGATTTAAAACTTGCGACTCGTTGCCAGTTACCGGGGTGACCTAAAAATGTTTCGCCACCCCAGAGTGAATCATCGACACCCAGTCCAATACCATCCCAGCTAAATATCAGCCAGTTGTAATTGTGTTGCTTGTTATTTTGTATGCTCTCTAGCGTCAGGCTGCTTGCATGTGCATGATGATGGAAAATTTTTGAAACAGGAAGCCCGGCTTGATTTGCCCACTGTGTGCTTGCGTAGCCAGAATGTGCATCACAAATGATATGTTCCGCTTTCACCTGGTATAACTGTTGCAGATCGATTATTCCCTGTTGAAAAGTCTGGTAACTTCGCAAGTTACCAAGATCATTATTGTTTGCGGAAATAACCATACGATTTTTCCAGGCCAGGGCGATGGTATTTTTTATATGCCCACCTACTGCGAGTATAGGTCTTTCTAATGTGAAAGGTAGCGTAAATTCCGTGGGTGTTATACCTCGACCGGTGCGTAAAATTTGCGGATTAAAATTATTCTGCAGCATGACCGGATCATCCGCTGGACGTACGATGACACGATTGTTATGTAAAAATGCATCACATAAATTTTGAAGACGTTTCGTTGCATCCGCATTATCGGTAATAATGGGTTCACCCGATAGATTTGCCGACGTGGCCAGTAGCGGTTTTTGAAAATAATGACAGAGTAAATGCTGTAACGGATTACTGGCAAGCATAATGCCTAGTCGGTTCATGCCCGGTGCCAGGTTATCTGGCAGCTTGTCTGAACTTTCACCTGAATTTTTATTTTTTATCAGAACGATAGGGCGGCTATGTTGTTGTAATAAAGCTAACTCTTGCTCTGTCGCTGCAACATAGTGATTAACCTGAGACGACTGCATTAATACCGCAAACGGTTTGTCTGGACGATGTTTTCTACTGCGTAATAATGTAATTGCTTCCGTTGATGTGGCATCACACATCAGGTAATACCCACTGATACCTTTTACTGCAATAATCTTTCCTTGTTTTAATGCGGTAAGACTTGCTTCAAGTGCAAGTGCATTATCATAAATGTCGTGTGTGTCATCGACAAAATTTAATACCGGTCCACAGTTTTCGCAGGCGACAGGTTCAGCATGGAATCGACGATCATTGGGAGTAAGGTATTCCTCTTCACAATCACAGCAAAGTTTAAAAGGTTGCATGCTGGTATTTTTACGATCATACGGCAGTGAGGTAATGATTGAATTGCGAGGGCCACACTGGGTGCAGTTAATAAACGGGTAAAGATAACGTCGATTGTTTTGATTAAATAACTCTTCAAGGCACTGATCACAGGTAGGAAGATCAGGCAGTATATGAATGTCACTTGTATTCAGTTCATTACTTTGTCTGATGGAAAAGTTGTCATAACAAGCAGGGGCTGTTTCATTTATCGATTGAATAACCGGTTTTGCATTAGCAGGTGCCTGCTTGAGTAATCGTTCACAAAATATTTTAAGTGAATCTTTATTCCCTTCAGCAACAATAGTCACCAATCCGGTATTATTCGAAACATAACCTTTTATCGCTAATTCATTTGCGAGACGGAAAATAAAAGGTCGAAAGCCAACACCCTGAACGAAGCCGCTAACAATAATATGAAAACTGACTATATTGACTTGCTGCTCTGTTTGTTGATGAATAGAGTTAATCATAATTAAACAGATTCAGAGATAGATTCTGTTGTCGTGTTTACGTTGCTATCTCGGCGGCGGCTATTCCACCAGAGATGGCAGGCACCTTCATCAGACACCATACAGGGACCAATCGGAGTTTCAGGTTTACAGGCCGTTCCATAAAGGCGGCATTGTTCAGGATAAAGTTTTCCAAGTACTACTTTTGCACAATCACAACCGGGTGGCATTTCACCAATGCGACGGCGGGAGTCATCACTGTAATTCTTGAATTGCTGACGCACATCATGATTGGCATGTTCAGCGCGAAGACTAAAACCGGACTCAGGGATAATGCCAATACCACGCCAGTTGCTGTCGACAATATTCATGGTGGCATTGAGAAAACGTTTTGCCGTTACATTGCCGCCTTCATGTACAACTTCTTGATAGCAGTTATCAAGAAAAATACGATGTTGATATTTTTGTCGCAGTACTGAATAAAGTGCTGCCAGCATGCTCTCAGCTTCAAAGCCAGCAATCGCCAAGGGGATGTGATGTTTGTCTGCAACAAATTGCCATTCTTCGGGCCCCATTACCGCAGAGACATGGCCAGGTGCAATTAGTGCATCGAAACCAGGCTGAGATGATTCCAGTAACATCGCTATCGCAGGCCAGGTGAGTCTGCCAGATAACAAAATGAATAAATTTTCAGGTAAACCTTCTGCAATCATTGCGGCAACCGGCGCCGTTGTCGTTTCAAATCCGGCAGCAAAAAAAATAATTTTTTTATCAGGATTATTGTTTGCAATACTGACGGCCTCAATCGGCGAAGCAATTGCTCTGATATCAGCACCATTGGCACGCGCTTGTTCAAGTGAACGGACTTCTTTTTTCGAAACATTAACCGGAACGCGCAACATGTCACCAAAGGCGATGAGGATGACGTCTTCATTTAGTGCAAGTTGTATTGCCAGAAAAATATCTTCTTCGGGGCAGATACACACCGGGCAGCCGGGGCCGGGAATCAGTTCTATGTTTTGGGGTAAAAGACTGCGAATGCCGGTATTACTGATAGTACGTTCATGGCCACCACAGACATTCATTATTTTTACATTTTCTTGTATATCCAGATCGTGAATTTTTTGTAGCCAGTGTTTGGCCTTGCTTAAGGACATAGTCAAACCTGAGTGTGAGTATGCATATTTGCACCATCTGGCTGGATAGCCGGTTTTAATGACTCACCTTTTTTTACTCTGGCGATCTGCATTTGGTATTGCTGACTTAACCAGTCGATCCAGTTTTGCATACTATTACTGCGTTTTGTCGATAATTCAAACACCGGTGCATGACTGGCAAGCTGTCGCAGGTTATGTTCGGCTTTACTGCTATCAAAGTCATCCAGCACATCAAGCAAATCGGTTTTTGTCAGTAACATCAAATCGGTAGCACGAAACATGACCGGATATTTTGATGGTTTATCATCTCCCTCTGTCACCGATAATAGTGTCACGTTAAGGTGCTGACCTAAATCAAAACTTGCTGGACAAACCAGGTTGCCAACATTTTCAATAAACACTATATCAAGGTCCGATAGTGAAAGATTATGTACTGCGTCATGTACCATATGTGCATCAAGATGGCAGGCGCTACCGGTTGTGATTTGAATGGCAGGTATGCCCTGATTACGGATACGCTCTGCATCGTTTTCTGTTTCAAGATCGCCTTCAATCACCGCAAGCCGAAACTGTTTTTTTAATTGCTGTATTGTTGATTCAAGTAATGACGTTTTTCCGGAACCTGGTGATGACATTAGATTGATGGCTAATACATTGTGTTTATCAAAGTGTTCGCGATTATGAGCGGCAACCTGATCGTTTTCACTCATGAGGTTTTTTAACACCGAGATCGATGTCTTGCCATTGCTAGCTAATGATAGTTTGCCGCCGGGTTTAATAAGATGTTGATTACCAGACGTGACATTGCATCCACAGGTGTCACACATGATTAACCTCCACTGCTGGCTCATTATTGAATGAATCGGTTTTGATAAGTTCGACACTGGCGAGTAACATCTCATCGCCACTTAATAATTGTGTGTGAGAACTACCACACTTGCTACACACTAGTTTGTTGGGTGCAGTATTGGTTGTTGAACCACACTGGTTGCACTGAACAACGACAGGTTGTACTTCAATAATCAGTTCTGCATTTTCTGCAATTGTTTTTGAGGCGGCAAAAGGGAAGGCCTGTTTTAATAATGGGGCTTCAATACCGGACAGAGGACCAATTTTTAACGTGATGTTTTCTATGGCAGATGCCTGGTTTTGCAATGCAATGTCATTGACCTGAATTATGATCTGCTGGCAAATTGAAAACTCATGCATTGTTATCCGTCTCCTTCAGCATTTTATCATACAATTCCCAGGATGAATTTGCGTCATGCTGGCTGATTTTCTGTATGGCGTAACCGACATGCACCATAACGAAATCATTAATTGAAAGTTCCTCATCCTGAAGCATGAACAGGCTGACATCTCGTTGCACCCCCTTTGCCATACAACGAGCAATAAAACCGTCTATTTCAATTATTTGCATTGGAATTGCAAGGCACATCAATGCTTATCCTGTGTCGTATTAAAAACCGAGTTGATTTAATTTAGTAAACACTCGAATATCGATATAGTCAACTACAATCCCTGTTATATCTGCTATATTTGATCAATATATTATCCAGATAAAGGTTATTAACAACGAGGGGACGAAATGATGCTAAAAAAATATATAACAAGCATGGTGTTTTTACTTCTTATTAGCCTGGTTTCATTGCCGTCATTTGCTCACACCGAAGTTCATACGGAGCACTATCATTCGGCTGCAGGGATAGAATACTTCTTTATGGTCTTTCTTGCTGGCCTGCTTGCCGGAACAGGCGCTTATTACTTTTATAAAAAATAAATTGGTGGCTAAGTTGGTTGCTTAACCAACCTTATTAAGGATTGATGAATGGAATCTAAGGAATATTATTTTCAAACCGATCAATTACAAGGTTTGCTTAATATATTGCGAGCTGCAGGTTATAGCTGTATAGGTCCGCAGGTAAGAGATGGTGCAGTCATTTATAATGAAATTAGTTCGGTTGAACAATTGCCCCAAGGTATAAATGACAAGCAACAGCCTGGCAATTATTCGTTAAGCAATAGTTCATCCTCAAAATATTTTGATTGGGCCAATGGCCCGCAAGCAATCAAGCCCCTGCTGTTTGCGCCGAAAGAAAAACTCTGGAGCAGTACGCTGACTAGCGATGGCGAACTCAGTTTTAAGAAGGCTGAAGAAGAAATAAAGAAACTTGCCGTTATTGGTGCCAGAGCTTGTGATATTGCGGCATTAAAAATTCATGATCAGCATTTTTTGCAACAGCAGTTTGTCGATCCTTATTACAAAGTGCGTCGGGAAAACCTGTTAATTATTGCCGTAAATTGCAGCCAACCGGCTGAAACCTGTTTTTGTCATTCCACAGGTGATGGGCCATTTGTTGATGATGGTTTTGATATTTCGCTAACTGAATTACAGAATGGTTTTATAGTTAATGCGCAAACAGAACAAGGTGAAAAAATAATTGCAGAACTTCCTTTGTATGAATGCAGTAAAGATCATCTTGCTGAATCTGAGTTGATTGAAGCCGCTGCTTTAAAACAAAAAAGACAATTACCGCAGTTTGATATTAAATCACGTTTATTTAACCAACTGAATAATGAATCATGGCACACCATTGCGGCAGAATGTTTAAGTTGTGGAAATTGTACTTCGGTTTGCCCAACCTGTTTTTGTCACAGTGAAAATGATGTGCCTGAACTCGATGGTCAATCATCCGTCCACTATCGTGAATGGGATTCATGTTTTTCTCAGGCGCATAGTTATATTCACGGTATTACGATTCGTAGTCAGACCAGTCAACGTTACCGACAGTGGTTAACACACAAGTTTTCTACCTGGCATGAACAATATGGGCGTTCTGGCTGTGTCGGTTGTGGGCGTTGTATTACCTGGTGCCCTGTTGGTATTGATGTGACTGAATCGTTAACACATTTTGTGGAGAGACGTCGTGATTAAGTTAAATGCGAACCTTAATCCCTATGAACCACATGAAGCGATTATCATTGAGCGTATTCAGGAAGGCCCGGATCTATTTACTTTAAGATTACAATTTACCGATCCGGAAATTCAGGGTGCCTACACGTTTGAACCCGGCCAGTTCAATATGCTGTATTTATATGGCGTTGGGGAGATTGCTATTTCGATCGTATCCGACCCCGAATGTGGGCAGGTTATAGATCACACCATTCGCATAGTTGGCCGTGTCACCAGAGGCATGGCCAATCTCAAAACAGGTGATCGAATTGGTTTGCGCGGTCCTTATGGTCGTGGCTGGCCTATGCTTGAATCAAAACAAAAAGATATCGTGGTTGTTACCGGTGGCTTAGGTTGTGCGCCGGTGGTTTCGGTTATCAACTATATCGAACTACGGCGCGAGGAATTTGGTAACCTGAATATTGTACAGGGCGTCAAACACTCGTCAGATTTTATCTGGAAACATCGCTACGACAAATGGCGCAAACTGCCTGATACCAAAGTACTGCTTGCTGCTGATGTCGGTGAAGCATTGTGGCCATGGCATGTTGGCCCTGTTACCAGCCTTTTTGATCAGCTCGTTTTTGATCGTGATAATGTCGTGGTAATGATGTGTGGCCCTGAAGGTATGATGCGAGTGGTTTGTGATCATATGCTTGATAATAGTGTAGATGCCTCACAACTTTTTTTATCAATGGAAAGAAACATGCAATGTGCTATAGGGCATTGTGGTCATTGCCAGTATGGCAGCAAATTTATCTGTAAAGATGGCCCGGTATTCAGTTTCGACAAAGTACGTTATTTGTTTGAGACCAAAGGTTTTTAAGAACGAGGATAATAATGAATAAATCCACTATCAATAAACCCAGGGTTGCCGTTCATAAATTTAGTTCCTGCGATGGTTGTCAGCTCGCGCTGCTTAACATGGGTGAATCTTTGTTAGAGTTGAGTCAGTTGGTTGACATTAAACATTTTGCAGAAGCTGGTCCATTAGATGAGGAAATAAAAGTTGATATTGCTTTTATCGAAGGCAGTGTATCGACATCACATGATATCAATCGACTTAAAAAAATTCGTGATAACAGCACTTATCTAATTACTATCGGTGCCTGTGCTACCTCAGGTGGCATACAGGCTTTGCGTAATATGGCAAACACCAATGAATGGATCGCTGATATTTATGCCAACCCATCGGTGATTGACAGTCTAGATAACAGTACGCCGATTAAAAATCACGTTAACGTTGATTTGGAAATATGGGGCTGCCCGATTAATCAACGCCAGATTCTTACCGCAATTCGCTCCCTGTTGTTTGCTGTCTTACCTATAGAGGAACATGATAAAGTTTGTATGGAATGTAAACGCCAGCAAACGGTTTGTGTCATGGTGACAAAAAACGAACCATGTATGGGGCCGGTTACAAGAACCGGTTGTGGAGCCTTGTGTCCTCATATTGGTCGAGCTTGTTATGCTTGTTATGGACCGGCAGAAAATCCAAATACACGTGCGCTGGCAAACCGCTTGCACGGAATAGGCCTGGCTAAGGATGAAGTTGCGCGCCGCTTTTTGTTTATCAATAGTGATACGGAACAATTTCATCCTGAAGGACAGCGCTGGAAAACATAACGATGCCAAATAAAACGATCAACATAAATGTACCGGTACTAGCGCGTGTTGAAGGCGAAGGTGCGCTTGATCTGACAATTGAAAATAAACAGATCACCGATCTTAAATTACGTATTTATGAACCTCCACGCTATTTTGAAAAATTTCTTGAAGGTCGAAATCATTACGATGTGCTTGATACGGTAGCGCGTATCTGTGGTATTTGTCCTGTTGCCTATCAGATGAGTGCAACACATGCGATTGAATCAATATTTGATATAACAATTACCCCCTGGATTCGTACCATGCGTCGCTTGTTTTATTGTGGTGAATGGCTACAGAGTCATAGCCTGCATATTCATTTATTGGCTGCGCCCGACTTTCTTGGTTTTAACAGCGTTCTTGAAATGTCCTCTCAATACGGTGACGAAGTGCGACGTGGATTAAAGCTGCAAGCATTGGGAAATGATCTGGTTGCATTACTTGGTGCACGTTCTGTTCACCCGGTAGGAGCAATGATTGGAGGATTTAGTCAAGCACCCGATCAAAAAAGTATTGATGAATTGTTGCAAAGAGTCACTGAGGCAAAACAGGATGCGATTAATTTAATTCAGTGGCTAGATCAGCTCGATTTAGCCGATGACGAGCAGGATTTTATTTCTGTCGCCCTGCATCATGATGATGAATATCCCTTTAATGAAGGTCACTTGATCAGCGATAGTGGACTTGATATTCCTATTTCTGAATTTGAAAAACACTTTAAAGAAATGCATGTCGATCATAGTACGGCTTTGCATTGCTTGTTTAACGACAAACCTTATCTGGTTGGTCCATTGGCGCGACTGAATTTGAATAAAAATCAGTTGCCCAAAGAAGTAAAAAAAGTTATGCAGGGATTAAAAACCACGTTCCCTTCAAAAAATATGTTTCATAGCATTATCGCACGTGCAATTGAAATTCATTTTGTTCTGGTCGAGGCAGAACACATTTTAAATAATTATGAGCATACTGATCAGCCCTATGTGGAATTCGAACCTAAAGCGGGCACAGGCTACGGGTGTACCGAAGCACCGCGGGGGATCTTATGGCACCGTTATGATATGGACGAACAAGGCTGTGTTAAAAAAGCGATGATTGTGCCACCCACCAGCCAGAATCAACCACGTATCGAGCAGGATTTAAAAAATTCACTGCTCAAGTTTGGCCTCGATAACGCAAAAGATAAATTACAACTTCATGCTGAAACAGTGATTCGTAATTATGATCCTTGTATTTCCTGTGCAACACACTTCCTGAATTTAAACCTTGTGCGTGACGGCGTTTTTGAAGCTTCAAAACAGCCATCGACTAATGTGCCACGATTTGAAAATATGACTTTAAATAAAGCTGCAATTATAGGCATCGGCTCACCACATGAAGGTGATGAAACTGGTTGGCAGATGATCGATCAGTTATTACAAAATAGCTCGATTAAAT